>Ga0105240_10000884_pt1 | contig 53814 bp, 43 predicted proteins | sample KBSC54metaG_FD_80426 | JGI IMG/M metagenome (GOLD analysis project Ga0105240, IMG submission 80426) | Corn rhizosphere microbial communities from Kellogg Biological Station, Michigan, USA - KBS C5-4 metaG | ecosystem: Host-associated > Plants > Roots > Rhizosphere > Soil | place: Michigan, USA... | reverse complement strand
CTTTACTCCGGACCTAAAGGTCCTCCGCCCTCCGGGCCGGCTTCGCCGTTCGCACTGCGTGCGTGGGCCAGCAAAGAGAAAGTGACTCGCTCGCCGGCAGGCGAGTGAAACGCCCGCTGCGTAAGCGGCCAGGTCGCGGAGACACACAGGCAAGTACGAGGCCGTCACGAATCCCGCTCTGCAGTACGACGAAGCGGCAAGGCGCTGGATGACCAGCTTCGCTGTTGTAGAGCGCCTCCGGCCTTCGCCGGGATGACGATGTAGGAAGGATCGCAGGGACAACAAGCTATTTCGGCCAGCAAAGAGAACGTGACTCGCATGCCGGCAGGCGAGTGAAACGCCCGCTACGTAGGCGGCCAGGTCGCGGGAACACTCAGGCAAGTGCGAGGCCGCCACGAATCCAGCTTCTGCGGTACAACGAAGCGGCAAGGCGCTGGATGACCAGCTTCGCTGTTGTAAAGCGCCTCCGGCCTTCGCCGGGATGACGATGTAGGAGAGGATGCAGGGACGACAGAGTCTTTGGGCTAGCAAAGCTCACTGGCGAGCAGCCGGGCGGCCAAAGTACACAGGCAAAAAAAGTCCCGGCACGGGGCTATCTGACGCCAGGCTATTCGATAACCCTGTCCACATTGTTATCGAACAGATCTCCATCACGATCGCTGGTCATGTCGTACAGCGTATAGCGCCGACTAAGGCGGGCGCCGCCATCGCGCAATAGCGGCTCCCACATAAATGTCGCCGTACTGCGACTGGATCGCGGCAGCATCAAGTCGAACGGAATGGAGAAATAGATACCCTTGTCGAAGCTACCTTCGCCGGTAGCCTGGCCAGACTTGTTGGTCAACGTCGCATAGGCGCCCATCTTGGTGCCATTGGCGAACTGGCGCGAAACATCCAGCGTGAAGCCCACATCGCCGGCAAGATAACGGCCCGCGCTCAGTGCAACAGTGACATCGTGGAAGCGGGTATCCATGTAGACCGTCGTCTGACCCGTGATGATGTGATATCCCCGCAATGCGAAGTCCTGACGAAAACCGCGCTGACGTACCCAGTTCACATCCGTACCGATCGCCCAACGGTCACCAAAAGGCCGATACAGCACCTCCCCGCCGACACCTGCATACATGCTCTCCAGCATGCCGCCATAGGCCATGCCGAACAGATCATTGCCCAGCCGCCGTGTGCCGGTGAGCTGGAAGTTGGGCATGGTGATATCCGAACTGGTCAGGTACTCGCGGATATTGGTGCGCACGCGCGGCAGCAGGCTCGGCGCGGTGTAAGTGAACTTGTCGTAGTTGTTGAGCAGGTTGACGCTGACCAGGCCGTCCCACCACAGGTTGGGGGTGAAGTGATAGCTGGCGCTGCCATCGGCCGTAAATTGATAGAGCACGAACGCGTTCGGCCCACCCAGGCTTTGCTTGTACGCAACGGCCACGCCGGCATCGAATTTCTTGGGTGTTGCCGAATACAGTGTCTGCTCCGGCTGCGGAATCGGCGCATCCTGTTCGATACTGCGTTTGAACGCGGTCGAGTCGATCTTGTGATCGAGCAACTCGACAAAACGTGGCCGGTGCAGCGTGTACTCCACCATCGGCATGCCATAGCTTTCGCTGCCCAGGGTAAACCAGTCGAAGCTGCCGTCCAGGCGGTTGTCGAGAATGCGCGAGGCGCGTCCCAATGCTTCGGCCGAATAGAAATAGCGCTGCTGCTCGCCATGAATCACCAGGTCCGAACCACGCCGGCTGATGCTGCGCACGGAGATGCCAGCATTCTCGTTGAGCGCGCGGACCAATTCGGGCCAATCGACTTTTTCAGGCGGCTTCGCCTGCGGAATAGCAGCGGCGGTCGCCTGCGCAGGTGCTACCGAGCTCAGCACGCGCAAGGGCTCCGGCGGAGGGTCCAGGGTCTTCTCGGGAGGTTTGTGCTCGGCCAGGTTGGCGTGCAAGCTCAGCGTTGCCATCACCGTGTTGCCACGTTCATAACCGACGGAGAAATCTACGTTGCGATTGATCCGAAACAGCGCGGCAGCGTTCAGTGGCGTGCGTTGCACCAGATTGTTGTCGTGCGCCTCATGCTGGTAGTTATTGCCATCCAACTCCAGCTTCAGGCGCAACCAGTCCAACGGCGTCTGGTATTCCACGCCTCCGAACAACGCTGTCGGGCCGCGGAAGTAGTTGAAGACGTTGAACTCGCCGCCTTGCTGGTTGGTGTTACCCGCGCGCTGCTTGAATCCGCTATAGAGCCAACCGAACGGGTTAGGCAGGTTGCCACGACCACCGACATTGCCCCAACCCAGGCCCAGGCTTAGATCGAGCGGCCCCAGGCGCTTGGTGGCGACCACGAATTCACCACTGAACAAACCCGTGCCGGCGATATCGCGGCCACCTATCGAGACTGCCGGCAAGTAGCGGGTCTCATCCCATAGACGAACCTTCAGATCGATCGATTTGTCCTTGAGCTTCTGATGTCCGCTTAGCGAAACCGGGCCATACAGCTCGTTACTGACGTTGGTGTAGCGGAAGGTGGTTTCCATCCACGGCAACGGCTGCAGCATCAGGTTGTATTGCGAAAAGGGATAGACACGCGTGGCGGTGAAACTGAGCTCACCCTCATCGGCCATGCGTGCAGTCGGCGTCTGCAACAAACCGATGCCGCCGAAATCATTGTGGGTATAGCCAGGCGCATCCTGCGCATGCAGGGCTTTGCTCAATGATGCGGCAAGCAGTAAACCCACAGGCCAGATGCCACGGCGCAAAAAAGGAGCGGAGCCGACACCCGGGCCGCCAACCCTGCCGCTCACTTGGGCACCTCGTCATCGCTTACTGGCTGGGTCGCCAGGAAATCAGCCATCTCATGATTGAATACTTCGTCCGCGACCCGATAAATGACATGTCGATCCAGCGGCACATAAACCATCGCGCCAGGGGCCAGCACCATGGGTGGGCTGCGATTCCATAGCGCGATACCCAGCTCGGACACCTGCCCATCCGGCTGGATCACATACAGCAATTCCTTGTCTGCCGCCGAAGACGGCACACACTCTGCCAGATAGTCCTGCGCCGCCTTCAACCCTATGTGCGGCAACATGCAGGGGTGCGTTACGGCACCCACTACACGTACGCCTGCAGGTCGCTTGGGATAACTCAACCGGTCGCCATCATCAAGCGGAAAGTTGTCAGCATCGCTGACTACCAGCTGCGCCGGATCGAGCGTGTGCACCAACCGACGGCCGGTCAACGGCATGCCTTGCAACCAGTTCTTCAAAGAGCGGCTGGCTGCCGCCATCGCGTCATCGCCTGCGGCGACAGCCTGTTGTCGAATGACCTCCAGTTCGTACAACAGCCCTGCTCGCTCGCGCTGTTGCGACAGCATCTGCGATTGCTGCGACCATGACGCGCCCAGGGCATAGGCTTGTGGGTCGACCTGCGCAGCCTTGGCAGCGTCGGCCAGCCGGGGCTTGCCGGCAAGCGCATGCGTGCCGGGCTGCGCGACAGTACCGGTTACCGTCACCGTCACTTGTGCCAGCGCCACCTGCGACGCGCACAGCAATATCAACAGATATCCTGCACAGACCAGTCGTCTCACGGCGCAGACTCCCGATACGGCCGCAGCTGGATCAGCTCCAGCGGCATGTCGGGTGTCGCGTACTGCCGGCTCTTCCAGATGAACCCGTCGACCGGATCGACCCAGTAGTGGTTCACTACATCCAGCCCCGCTTGCGCCGATCGCACTCGCTCGTCGACGCGGCGCAAATGATGCACGGTGCCGAGAATATCGACATCCTCCATGCCCCTGGGTTGCAGCTGCGCTTGTGCCTGCACGCCATACCGATATCCGGGGGACCAATCCATCACGCGCGTGTAAGTTAACGGTTGCTGCAAATGCTGCAGGCCGGAAGCAAACGGATCCTCCTGCGTCAACAACACAGCATCCAGGTTCTGGGTCAGCCCGAGGGTCTTCACCAACAACCCATGACGCAGAAAGACAGCCTGGCCTTCGGCGCCGTACCAACCAAGCCTTGCGTCCTGCACACTGGCGAGAATCATCACGGCCTCGCCGTCATGACTCGTTACCTGCAACTGGAAATACGGCTGCGCAGCGACCGATGCCGCAGTGGGATGAACCGCAGTGCGATGATCGATTGCCTGCCGCAATGCGTCGACGCTACCCAGCGAAACCGTCGTGCAGCCACTCGACAGCAGGCTGGCCAGGCCCGCCACCATGAACAGAATCAGCTGAACGCGTGTCGATGGTGGCGAGGGCCTGTTCACAACCCACCCGCGGCACGCATCAATTATTGGTATCAAGGAAATTGGTCTTGGCGGTAGACAAGTTGCTGATCAGACCAGAGAACGGCAGCAACTGTTGCAGGAAGCGGTTCCAGCGCGTTATGTCGGCGGGACCGACGAACACGACATCACCAGGGCGCACCGAAAATTGTGATGCCAAAGCGAACGCTGTCGGTGACTGGGCCTGGAGCTGGTAGATCATTGCCGGCCCTTTTTCCATATCTTCGACACCGCGGATCACGTAGACCGCCTTGCCTTTGGCAGTGACCTCATTGAGGCCTCCCGCGCGACCAAGCGCCTGGCTCAAGCTCAGGTCGGTAGTCTTGAAGGGAATTGCCATAGGACGAACGACCTCGCCCACGACATAGACTTCCTTGCGATCGTTGTAAGGCAGGAAGATCTGGTCACCGGCCTTGAGCCAGATGCTGTCGAGCCCATGTGGTTCGCGACTGAGCGCGTCCATATCCAGATGGTACTCATGACCGTCGCGAGTCAATACCAATCCGGAAAGATCGGCCTGATCCGTGTTGACCTGCGCAAGACCGATGGCCTGCGACAACGATAGTGGCGTCACGGTGATCGGCTGCGGCTCGGTCTTCATGAATGCACCGCGCAGCGTGATGCGCTGACTGCCATAGCTGATGACGCTGAGATCGACCTGTGGCTTTTCTATGTACTTGGCCAGCTTCTCGGTGATCGCCGCGCGCAGTTCCTCGATGGTCATGCCCTCGGCTTTGAGCAAGCCCACATAGGGATAGAACAAGGTGCCGTCGGTACGTACCAGGCGGCCGTTTGCGCTCGGTTGTTGCTGCGGACCGGCCGGTGAAGTCAGTTCCGGGTGCTCCCACACCGTGATGTAGAGAGAATCACCTGCGCCAATGCGATAGCTCCCAGGCTCAAACGCGCGCAACTCTGGCGGAATCGCCGCGGATACCGCCGTCGCCTTGTCCATGGCAAGCAGCTTGGGAGTGATGGGAATCAACTGGTAGCGAGCCGCGTCCACCGAACCCTGACGCGACAGCTCCGTTGTATTCATATGTTGGCCGGGCGCCAGAACGCAGGCATGCAGGGCCAAAGCGGTAAATGCGACGGCCAATGCCCGCAGAATTTTCTTCACGTGAGGGACCTTTGCTTAACTGACCACTGCCGCTGCCATAGCAGCAACATGATCTTCCACCCAGGCCCCCTACCACTGGTGATCGATTGTTCTATTCAAGCTGCGCTGTGCGTGACTGCTGGCCATACACAAGACCCCTCATCAGAAGGGTCTGCGTAAAAACCCACTTCGTCAGTGTGTACCAGTGGTTCCCGTACCTCCGGTACCAGTCCCGGTACCCGTACCGGTTCCAGTGCCAGCCGTACCTGCTGCAACGGCAGCTGCCGCTGCGCCGGGCCCAACTGCGGGTTTCTTCAAGCTACCGTGTGCTGCGGCACTCGCCTGGGATGGTGTAGCCAACTGCGGCTGCACCGGAGCCTGATTGGCTGGCGGAACTTGACCAGCGGGCACCTGCGCGGGTGCCGGTGCTGGCGTGGCACTTTGTGCGAACGCGTGCCCGACCAACGCTAGCGAGAACGCCCCAATCACTCCAATCACAAGAATCTTCATGGTCTTTCCTCAATACTGCATCAGGAAAATTGATCCACTGCAGCCTAGCAGACCAAGACAACGATTCCCACACGCTTAGCGATATAGATGGCTATTTATGTGCGCCACGTCATCACGCAACTGAACCGTCATTAATATTCCTAAATTTAGCAGTAACGATCGTCGTGATTTAAAAATTTAAACATGTACTTCATTGCACCTTCATTCAAATTTGCTCGCGACGCGACCATCACAAACATGAACATGCAGCTTGCGAATGCAAGTGAAATGGATACGTCATCGAACAGCACTATGTATGCATCGATACTCGACATCGCATCGATGCCGATAGTGTGACTTTATTTGCAGACACTTTCTTTCTCTTTTGGCATACTCGATAAATCGATGGCACGCAGTGCCATTTCGATATGCGCAGTAGGCATAAGCGGTGTCACGTCATCTTCATAATTTCATTCGTACGCCAGCAAATATGACTCGCTTGTTGCCAATCAGGGGGTAACGAAGCTCTCTGGTACATCAAATGATGGATGCAAGCATGATCCCGGTCTGCGCCGTGACCTTGTTCATAACGGTCTTTGCGATAGCCGCACTCCGCAAGTTTTCCGAGCGGCTAGGCTTGATCGACCGCCCCAATGCTCGCAAGCAACATATCGGAAGCGTTCCGCTGATCGGCGGCCTTGCGATCTTCATTGGCCTGTCCGTTGGCGCCATGGTCTATGGCCATTTCGGACATTTCTCCCAGATGCTGCTCGGCACAGCCGCAGTGCTCGCACTGTTGGGCGCGTTGGATGACCGCAACGATCTGAGCGTGCGCTCGCGTCTGCTGGTACAGGCGGTAGCGATACTCGTGATGATCTGCAGTACCGGCATCTACGTGCACAGGCTTGGGCATGTTCTTGGCTTCGAACTGGAGCTGGGCTGGTTCGGCATTCCGTTGACCGTGATCGCGGTCATTGGCCTGCTGAATGCCTTCAACATGATGGACGGTATCGATGGCCTGGCTGGCGGGCTTGGCCTGATGAGTATCGGCAGCATTCTTCTATTCAACAGCCAGGTCAGCCGCACGCCATTGGAGGGCGTCCTGGTGATCGTGACCTTACTGGCCGTGGCCATGCTGCCCTTCATGCTGGCCAATCTTGGCCTGTTTGGACGCAAGATCTTCATGGGCGATGCGGGCAGCATGGTATTGGGCTATTTGCTGGCCTGGACCCTCATTCAGCTAAGTCAAGGCTCAACGCCAACCTTGTCGTCCAGCGATGTGTTGTGGTGCGTCGCACTGCCCGTCTTCGACACCTTCGCTGTCATGTATCGGCGCATCCGTGAAGGCAAATCACCGTTCAAGCCGGATCGCGGGCATATCCATCACATCCTGATGCGCGCAGGCCTTGGGTCGCGAAGTACGCTGCTGGCTCTGCTTGTCCTTGCAGGCGGCCTCATCCTGCTAGGCAACCTCATTCATCGGTTGGGCCCGGGCGCAAATTTCATTGTATTCGGAGGCATGGCTGCCGTTTACACTATTGTCATGGCACGTATCTGGAATATGCAAACGCAAACCGACGCTACCGCACTCGCCGTAGCACGCCGCACAAACTGATTCGTATCTGAATAAAACCAATCCGAATTTGCTTAATAGTAAATATAACAAACGCGTCATAATGACGCGTTTGTTATATTTTGTACTTATACAAAATAACTACAAATAATCAGCAAATACGCCAAAGCATGGATAACGCCTCATACTTCTATGATCTGTGCTATCCAACATCGCAGACATTAATACTATCCATACTCGGACTTTTGCTCTGGATAAAAAGGCGACACCGAACAGGCATCGCTTTTTTGGCGGCGGGTCTTTTGTGGATCGTTGCCTGTGCCACGCCGACTTTTACTGCATGGCTTGCCTGGGGACTGGAACATCGATACCCGCCAAGCGACGCGACGACCTATCCCAAAGTGGATGCGATCGTTGTCATTGGTGGTGACAACCCGGACGGCGGACAAAGCGATTGGGACGATGAGGAGGGTCCGATGGCGACAACCCGCGTCGGCTTTGGTTATTTGCTTTACAAAGCTGGCAAGGCACCGATCGTCCTGCTTTCTGCCGGCGCGGGCGGCGCGCAACGGATGGCTACCATGCTTGAGCAACAAGGAGTGCCGCAGTCCGCGCTGCGCATTGAAAGCCGTAGCAGCAACACTTACGAAAACGCCGCTTATTCGGCGCCCATGCTGGCCGACGAGAACCTGCACCGGATTCTCCTGGTGACCTCGCCCATGCATATGCCCAGAGCGGCGGCCAGTTTCAGGAAGCAAGGCCTGGAAGTGATTCCCGCGCCAACGCGCCATAGCCTTCCCGTCAACCCATCTTCTGTCACCCACACGTGGTGGCCACAGCGTAGCGTGCTCTGGATCAGCCATCATATCCTGCACGAATATATCGGCCTGTGGGTCTATATATTGAGCGGCAGGGCCTGAAAGGATGGCCATGAATCTCATGACTTGGCGCGTCCTTTGAACTGAATGGACGTGCCATTCGCTGCACGGCGAATACCAACGTCAAGCTTGTTGTCGTATTCGAAGCTGCTCGAGTCCAATTGCAGATTGCCGCTGCCTACACGCATGCCCTGGCCAGCTCCCAGAAAGATGGTGTTGGCCGCCGACTTCCCGCTGAGATTTGCCGAGTGCATCACGGTGTTGCCCGAAATGACTACGACACCGATATGCCCCGAAGTATCGGCAGCTTCTTCCAGAGAAAAGCCGATGCAGATGCCGTAGATATCCTTGAAGATGTTCCCGGCGCAGACCAGTCCGTGAACGCCAAGCACACCAATGACGCCAAGTTGCGGACGAATACCGCTAAAGGTGTTGCCGGTAATCACCGCGTTGATCGCATTGGCACTGGTAGCTGAAGCCACGCTTCCCACTCGGATGGCATCGCCACCCGCCCCCGCTCCAGCGGGCGATTGTTCAAACACACAGCCGCTGATCTGCGTACCGCTGAGGCCGTTGATGGCCACACCGGTGCGCACGATATTCAGGAAATGACAATTCAGGACGGAGAGATTGTCTACCGGATCCGCGGCGGTCTTCGGCTTCGAGGCGCAAGCGATGCCCCAGTAGCAATGGTCGAACTGACAGTCGCTGACCAGCCAGTCATGCATGTTCTGGCTGGTCTGATAGACGTTGTGAAAGGTAACGCCTGCGGTGTTCACCGAATCGATGTTGCGGAACGTGCAATTGCGGATCGCGATATTGCGATAAACGCTCCAATCATGGTCCGGCTCGAAATCGATGCCACCCACCGATGCGGATAACTTGGCGTTGCCGATGTTCTGGAAGATGCAGTCGGCCACCGTCAGCCCGTCGCAATCGATCACGGACAGTCCATTGCGGTTGTTCTTTACCGCACCGTCGAACACGCAATCTTTCACATTGACACGCTGGTTATAGCGTTGAGCCTGGTGCACGGTGCCCGATCCGATGTACATGCCATCGCCGCGAAAGCCGTAGAACGACATGTTTTGAACCGTCATGTCGGACGTCGCATTGACCGCCAGCAAATAGTAGAACGGCTGGTAGCCAAACTCGGCCACACGCCCATTGAGCTTGAGGTGATGGACCGAAATATTGCGCATGTTATCCGCGGTATTTGTGGTCCCGCCGCTGCCCACATGGGTGGCAAGCAAATACTGGCAAGCCACCGTAGCATCGTAGGATCTCAGCTCGCTCGACGGGCCAGCGCCATAGAATTCCAGGTTCGACTTCAGGTTCAGTTGCTTGCTGAGATAGACGCCTGGCGGCACGAACACCTTGCTCGCGGCATTGATCGCCGCCTGAATACCGCCGGTGCAGTCGTATTGACTGGTGCCGGCACGAATCGCGGCGTGCTCGGTCTTCGGGAGGAAATCAAGCACGCTTACTTCTTTTTGCATGTCGAACCCCTGGTCCCGGCGCCGCGAGTCACATCGCCGCCAACCGATACGTTTCGGCGCGGGATCAATCGCATGGCGCCACCCACTGCAGCACGCGCTGCCGATAGATCGTCGAACGCTCGCCTTGATGCACCTCGATCTGTGCGATGGGCTCGGCTCCCATGCGCCGATAGAACTTGTGCGCCGGACCCAGTGCCGCGCCCACGACGATCTTGAATTCCGCACTGCCTCGGCTTTCGAAGAATTCGATCAGTCGCCGATAAAGGCTCTCGGCCAGATGCCGCCCGCGATATGCCGGATCGAGCGCGATGCTAAGCAGCTCGGCACGCGGCCACGACGAAGACTGGTCATTGTCGCGGCTGTAGCGGAGGATTTCGGTCATACGCCAGATGCGCCGAGGGAAAAGCAACGAGGGCAGCAGAGCAAGGGCCAGGCGTGGCGCATGGCGAAACATGCGACGATAGATCGGCCCCATGCCCATCCCTCCCGCCACAAAGCCAACCACCTTGCCATCAAGTTCCACCGTCAACAGCACACTGTCGGCACCCTCGTCGATCACCTGATAGAGCAGCGACACAAAGCCGACGCCAAGCGTCGAAAGGAAGCCCTGGTCGATATTGGCGATATGCAGCTTCGCCACCTGGCGGTATATCTCGCGCTTGCTCATGGGCATGCTTGTCTGCGTCAGATCCCGAATGCCTCGGCCAACTCACCCGGCGGTGACGGCAATGTTCCGAAGACCCTCCAGACGATCGGCGATTTCGGCAGCAGCACGACCCAGACGGTAAGCAGGATCAGCAAGAAGTAGGTACGCAAACCCTGGTTGTCGACGTACCACTCCTCCAGCGCCCCCTTGTACGGCGCGATTACCACGTCGTAGTAGCGTTCCTGCTGCTCATGCCCATGCAACAGGTTCTCTTCGTCGCGGAATACGATCGATCCGATACCGGACAAACCAGGCCGAACCTTCACGATCTGCACTTGCACCACTTTCGGAAAGGCATCGAAGCAGCGTTGCGTCTGCGGCCGCGGCCCAATGATGCTCATGTCGCCCTTGAGGATATTGATCAGCTGAGGCAGCTCATTGAGCTTGGTCTTGCGCAGGAATTTCCCAACCGGCAATACGCGAGGGTCGCCTTTCACCGTGACCGTGCCGGTACCGATGTTCGGGCTGTTCTTGAGCATGGTAGCGAGCTTGAGCAAGCCGAAAGATCGACCATCCAGGCCCACCCGCTGCTGCACAAAGAAAATCTCACCCTCGCCAGTAAGGCGCAAGACAATCATCAACGGGACCAGAAGCGGCGACAATACCAATAGCGCCAGTGCAGAGAAAATCACATCAAACAAGCGCTGCATGGTCACATCCTCCCGTCGAGGTATTTGCCGGTTTCCTTATGCGAGAAATCCGGAATCATGTGATTGAACAGGTCGACGATCTCACCCTTCTCCCAGGTCGAACCGCTACGGATCGAACGAATCGTGTCGAGAAAATGGCTGAGTCGGCCTGCATCGTAGCCAGGCGCATTCTTGACGATGCCGATACTCTCGAAGCGCTGCATGTCCAACGCCTCGGCATCGGTGAAGAATTCTTCGAAATCCTTCTCACCAGTGGTATCGCTGGCAAAGAAATAACAGGGCCATTGGCGCTTGGCGATCAGTTCGGTCGCACGATCGCGTGCCTCGTCCTCGCTGGCACATGGATACGCTGCATAGCCCAGGTTCTCCAAGTAGCGCACGGCAATATCAGAGAAACGAGTGAGGTCGAGGCTTTCGCTCAACTTCGGAAAGAAGATATCGCGGTTGTCGCCGAGCAGACAGGACATCAGGCACAACTCACCCGACTCCTGCGGCGTGACAAAATAGCGACGCACGTCGTTGGGCGCCGAAATCGGCTGACGCTTGGTGAATCGCTGATTGAAGCCGTGCAGCAGCGAACCGTCAGAGAAAGCCACATTGGCAAAACGCGCGGTGGAGATCGGCAACTTCGCGCTGGCCTGCATCAGGAACATTTCCATGATGCGCTTGCTCGCGCCCATCATGTTGACGGGATTGGCCGCCTTGTCGGTGGATACACAGAAGTATTTCTTGGCTCCGTGTGCATGCGCCAGTTCGATGGTCTTGATGGTGTTCAATACGTTGACCTCGATCAGCCGCATCAGGGTGAACGGGTCTTTCTCGCTGCGCACGTGCTTGAGCGCGGACAGGTTGAGCACATAGTCATAGCCGCGCTCGGCTTGCATCAACGCCTCGTACTCGCGCCCACCACAGTCGATCGCGAACGTGCGAAAGTCACCATCGATATAACCGAGCGTGCTACGAATATCGCGTACCAGCTCAACCATGTTGTTCTCGCTGATGTCCACGACGTGCAGCGCTTTCGGGCGCCGCTTGAAGATCTCGCGGGTCACCGCCTGGCCGATCGATCCGGCGCCACCGATCACCAGGAAGCGACTTGCGGCAACCCGCGCCGACAGCTCCTTCTCCTCTCGCTGTACGTCTACGTCGAACAGCGGTCGCTCGCGACCAATGATTTGCAGCACGTTCATGGCTGGGGCACCTGCGAGGTCAAGTTCTGTAAAGCATGTTCCGGAACACTGGAAGGAATATTGACGACGCGATCTTCCAGCCAACGGGAGTTTTCCAGGCCGTCGTGCTGGCAATGCCGGTACATGTCGAGGCGCGTCATCAAGCGCCAGATCGGCCGGGTCATCACGCCACGGCTGTTGCTGTACTTGAGAAACGCATCACGCTCGGCAATCGAATCGAGCAACAACGTGTTAAGCCAGTAATTGGACACAGCGCCGGCCGGCGACTTCATGAAACTCATGTCATGCGCATCGAAGAAGGCGGCGTAACGAGCAGCGATCTCTGCCTTGATGCGAAGAAACTCCGGCAGCCGCTCCATTTGCGCGCAGCCCAGCGCCGCATTGAGATTCGGCAAACGGTAGTTGTAGCCAGTCTCGTCGTGAACGAATTCGTAGGGATGCGGAATCTTGGCGGTCGTTGTGATGTGCTTGGCTCGCGCCGCCAGCTCGCTGTCATCCGTCAGGATCATGCCGCCGGCGCCGGTGGTGATCACCTTGTTACCGTTGAAGCTCAACGTCGCAAGCTTGCCGAACCTGCCGGTATGACGTCCGCCACGGTAGCTGCCCAGCGATTCGGCAGCGTCCTCGACCACTGGAATGCCATACTCGTCGCATAGCGCGACGATTTCCTCGATCCTGCAAGGATGGCCAAAGCTATGCATCGGCAGACAGGCGGCGATACGCCGGCCGGTTCCCCGGTTGAACGCCTGCCCTCCCCTGCGTTCGACGTGCTTTGACAGGAATGCACGCAGCGCATCCGGGCTCATCCCCAGCGTCTCGCGGTCCACATCCACGAATACCGGATGCGCACCGCAGTAGGCGATCGCATTGCAGGTGGCGATAAACGTCAGGGCCTGGCTGATCACCTCACTGTCGCGTTCCACACCGGCCAGCTGCAATGCCACGTGCAATGCCGCTGTGCCGTTGACTGTTGCCACTGCATGCTTCGCCCCGGTGAATGCGGCAAGCTGCTGCTCGAACTCCACCACCTTGGCGCCCACCGAGGATACAAAGTTCGAATCGATGCAATCGATCAGGTAACGCTTCTCGTTGCCCTCGAACACTGGCCGATGCAGCGCGACAGGGCCTTCGCCATAAATGCTACGAACCACATCGATGACGGCATCGAAACGGGTATTCGCCGGTAATGTGGCTTGCACGCTGTCTTCTCGCGTTGAGGCGTTCATGCGACCCCCATTTGCTCGAGCATGGATTGGTTGACCTTGTGTACGTCGTATTTGTTTTCGGCGATCGCGCGTGAGCGCCCGCCCATGCGTCCGGCCAGCGCCGGATCGTCGATAAAGTGCTGCATCGCTGCGACGAGGCCGCTTACGGACTTCACTGGCACCAGGAAGCCGTTGTCGCCATCGACCACCGTCTCTCGACACCCCGGCGCATCCGTGGTGATCACGGCACGCCCCATCGCCATCGCTTCGAGCACCGTGCGCGGCGTACCTTCGCGATAGGAGGGAAGCACATAGACGCTGCTGGCGGCGATCGCCGGGCGTACATCGCTCAAACGACCGATGTAGTCGACCACACCCTCGGCCAGCCAGGCATCCAGTTCGTCCTGGGCGATGGCATCGGGGTTTTCGTCGATCCAGCCGACCAGCGAGAAAGCAATCTGCGGATGCTTGACGCGAATGTGCCGGGCCGCTTCGGCGTACTCGCGCACGCCCTTGTCGCCAAGCAGGCGAGCGATAAGCAAAAATCGCGGCGACGCCGGCAATGGCGCGACGGCATACGCTGCCACGTCCACGCCCGATCCGTTGACGACAAACGATGACGTGGTTGCTGGCAAGATCCCCAGCGAACGAAACAGCGCTTCATCGTCAGGGTTCTGAAACAGTGCCTTATGCACGCCACGCAAGGCAAGCGCATACAACCGCCTTGCCAATACACGCCATAGGCCGCGGCTCTGGCTGCTGTCCCCCTGGAACGCGTAGCCCAGGCCGGTGATCAGCGCATAACGCCGGGGCACTCCGGCGAATTTCGCCGCAAGCGACCCATAGATCACCGGCTTGATCGTGTACGCCAATACATAGTCGGGGCGGATCTTGCGCATCAACCGCCATAGCTCGATCAGTGTGCGCAGATCCGCCAGCGGGTTCATACCGGTGCGGCGTAGCGGGATGTCGTGCACCGTTATGCCACGTACCCGCAGCTGGTCGTGCCACTCGCTGCCCGCGCCCAACCCCGGCGCTGCCACATGCACGCGCAAGCCACGCGCAAGCAACGCATCCAGCAGCGGCCCACGGAAATGCAGAATCGAATCAGGGAAGCTGGCAATGAGGAGGAAGGTCATTCAACAACTCTCTAAAGCTACGTTGCGCCGTCCCCCAACGGCATGTTGTGTATCAGGTTCGTATTACGTCTGTTCGCTCAACCACGCCTGGAACATCAGGATGGTCCACAGATGGTGCTGCCAATTGCGCTTGCCGCTGAGGTGCTCAGCCCATAGCCGGCGGATCGGTGCTGGCTGCAGATAACCCTCACGCCGCAAACGATCTTCGCCAAGCAGACTTTCAGCCCAATCGCGCAGTGGCCCGCGCAGCCAGCTATCCAGTGGAATGCCAAAGCCCATCTTCGGGCGCTCGATCAACTCCTTCGGCACATGCCGGTAGAGCACCTGGCGCAGCAACCACTTGCCCTGCCCATCGCGAATCTTCAAACCTAGCGGCATGCGCCAGGCCAATTCGACGACCCGATGGTCCAGCAGCGGCACACGTGTCTCGAGGCTGTTCGCCATGGCCGCGCGATCGACTTTCACCAGGATGTCGTCGGTCATGTAAGTCTGCGCATCCATCGCCATCATCCAATGCTCGAGGCCATCGGTCTGTGGCCATGCACGCAGATCCGTAAGCAAAGTCGGTGGCTCCTGCGCGCCGATAACCATGCTGCCCGGATCGTTCCAGTGGCTGGTCAACTGGCGATAGAACGCCTGACCATCTGACAACGTCAACACCGCGGCGAGCTTCTGCGCCTTGTCGCCTGGCGTGGCCAGGTGCATGCGCTTTGGCAACATGAATTTCACGCTTTCGAACAACTTGTCCCAGGCTGCCGGCGACAACGCACGCAGGCCGCCGGCAGCCGCACGGCGTGCCACTAGAGGCATCTGCTGCATGCGGCTCCAGACCTGGCGTGCGGACAGGTAACGGTTATAGCCACCGAACAGTTCGTCGCCTGCATCGCCGCTCAGTGCAACAGTCACATGCTGGCGCGCGAGCTGGCTGACCAGGAAGGTCGGAATCTGCGAGCTGTCACTGAACGGCTCGCAGTACATCGACGGCAAACGCGGAATGACTGCCAACGCATCCTCGGGCCGGATGTACAACTCGGTATGCTCGGTGCCCAGATGCCGCGCAACCGCCTTCGCATGCACGGCCTCATCGTAGCCGCTCTCGTCCAGGCCGATGGTGAATGTCTTCACCGGCCGCGTGCTGTGCGCCTGCATCAATGCGACTACGGTGCTGCTGTCGATACCGCCGCTGAGGAAAGCACCGAGCGGCACATCGGACAACATCTGCGCCTGAATACTGCCAGCAAGCTGTGCTTCCAGCGTATCGATCGCCTCAGCCTCCGACCCTTTGAACGGATCGGCCAAACCTGCCTGCACGACGTCGTTGTAGCGCCAGTACGGCATGGCATCGACATGATCTGTCGACAGGCCGGCGGCCAACGGAATACGCAACAAATGTCCGGGCTGCAACTTGCGGATGTTCTGATAGATGCTGTAGGGCGCTGGGATGCAGTTATGCCGTAACAGCAGGGCCAGCGCCCCGCGATCGATATCACCACGGAACGCCTCGTGCACGCGCAATGCCTTGAGCTCGGAGCCGAACAGCAAGGTGTCACCCTGCCAGCCGTAATACAGCGGCTTCTCGCCAAGCCGGTCGCGGGCCAGCGTCAGCGCCCTGTCCTGCCGGTCCCACAAGGCGATCGCGAACATGCCTACGCTTGCCTGCAAGGTACGTTCGACACCCCAGGCGACGAAGCACGCCATCAAGGTTTCAGTGTCGGAATGCCCTCGCCAGAACGGCGCATGACCCTGCGCCGCAAGGCGCTCGCGCAGATCGAGATGGTTGTAGATCTCGCCATTGAACACCATCACGTAGCGTCCGCCGGCTGCATCTTCCATGGAGTGCATGGGCTGATGTCCAGCCGGCGAAAGGTCCTGGATAGCCAGGCGTCGCTGCGCAAGCGCGATGCCGCCCGTATCGTCACACCAGGATCCATCATCATCCGGACCGCGGTGCACCAACCTGGCGCACATGATTTCGACCTGCCGCCGCATGGCGTTGTGTGGAATGCCGCCACGCGGGCGCCAGAAACCTGTCATGCCACACATCAGCGCGACCCCATGTCGGAATGCCCTACCCTGGGCGATGCCACACCCGAGGGCGCGACATCGGATTGCGCCAGGCTACGCAGCACGGCAGCCAGGCGGGGCGCCTGCGCTGCAACGCTGTATTCGCGCTCAACCTGCTCGCGGCCCGCATGGCCCATGCGTTGCCGCAAAGATGCATCTTTCACAAGCCGTTGCATGGCGTCTTCCCAGGCAGCATCGTCGGTGGCGAGATAGCCATTTTCTCCTTGTCGTACGATGTCCACGTTCACGCCCACCGGTGAAGCCACCACTGGCAGACCGCAGGCCATGTACTGAATCAACTTGTATCCGCACTTGCCGCGCTCCCAGGGGCCGTCGACCAACGGCATGATGCCGATATCCATACGCGCGATCGTTGCCGCCTCGGTTTCTTCGGACCATGCAGCAAGCTCCACCGGTATGCCAGCCAGCCCCTCGACCATCTGCGCATTGGCGCCGACCAACAGCAGGCGCGCATCATGCTTTGCGCAGATCGCCGCCAGGGCATGCCGAATATCGAGCAGGTATTTCTGCGTAGCCGGCGAACCGACCCAGCCGATCACCGTTTGTGCCCGTTCGCCATGAACCACCTCTGCATAGCGCCGGTGATCCACGACGGTAGGAATGAGTTCGACACGCGAGGCACCAGCTTGGGTGGCGCGAGCCGCAAGATAACCGTTACCGGCGATGACGCATGTTGCGTGCTGCATGACCCGATCGATTTTCCTGCCAAGCAGGCGCCTTACCAGCGCGCGTGGTGACAAGTCGTAGTTATGGAACAAGGCGTCGTCGTATTCGGCCACGAACGGCGCAGCGGATCGACGAAGCATGGATTCGAGCCAGTACGGCAGATAAGGAAACAGCTCGGCCTCGATCCACAGCACGCTGCCCGGGGACACACGAAACAGCTGAACTGCCCGGCGCCAGTAATATTTCAACACGTGCTTCTTCGCCGAGAAGGCGCTGCCGCCATATCTGGCCTGCAGATAGGCATCGGGGAACAGTTCGCACACTTCGACGTCGATACCGTGCTCGGCCAGCAGCGGCAGGTACTGCATGCTACGTAGGCGCGAACTCGCACCCATCCGCGAGTACTTGGAAAATAGAGTGACCTTGAGCCGCGTCATGTCGATGCACTCTTCCGCGTGGCGGCATAGTCGATAAAGAAGCCCACCACCGGCAGCACATACATCCATTGAAACGTAAAGGCCTCGATGTATGGATTGGTATTGGATGCCACGAAGGCCGCGATGAACCCGCAGAACATGAATTTCATGCCTGAGGTAAGACGGCGCAGGACGGCAGCCTTCATCACCCGAGCGATGTACCAGAAGAACAGCGCCGCGTAGACGAGTGCGCCGACGATGCCGACCCTTAGTACGGTCGCCAGCCAGACCAGTTCGTAGCGCCATGGGTAGTCGGTGCTGCGGATGTAGGACACGCCGATGCCATGCCCCACGCCGACGCCGCCGCTGTCCAGAATGCCTTGATACAACGCATAGGCCTGGCCGGAACGGGCGCTACCGCCACCGGATGCCAGCTTGTCAACGAAACTGTTGAAGATTATCGACAGATGGATGTTGGCCAATGTGGCCAGGGCAAACATGGCAAGCCCTCCGGCCAGCATCATCGGCAATCCATATTTGATGACTTGAGTAAGTAGAGAACGACGCCGCTGGTGCCCACTGGTACGTGGGGTAAGTATCAGTCCGAGCAACAGGCCAATGGGCACGGACAGGATCAGCGCCGATCGTCCAGACGTGATGATGCAAATGAGCAGCGCGGCCAGCACGATCATGCGAAGCAGCTTGTTGCGGATCAGTTCCGGCGAACTGAAGAAGCCGCCACATAGAAAGATCAGCGAGCCGTAGACGTGCATCACGGCAGCGGAGTAGCCATCGCTGTTGTTCACGTTGGCCGCTTCGGTGAAGAAGGATACCGCCGCCGCGCCGCCGATGTGATACAGCACGAAATAGATCGCCACGCTGATGCAGCACAGCACCGCCAGCCAGACAAACCACTGGATGAGTCTGTCCGTCCCGATCTTCAGGGTCAGGCCGGCCGAGATGAAAATCCACAGCATGGGAGAGACGATGTAGATCGTCGCCACCTGCGCAGCAGCGATCCACGGCGCGCCGCTCAGGAAACCGACGGCAACGTAGATCAACGTGACCATCACCGAGCACGCATAGAACAGAAAGATCGTCTTCAGCCCTGGAGCCATCCGGAAGCGGTACAGGGCAAATAGAAAGCAGGTAGCCAGCATCGCCGCCGTCGGCAGCTGCAACGAATTGGGAATGACCACCGAGAGGAACAGCAGCAGCGCCGCGGTGGCGGCGAACAGATTGCGCGCAGTCAGTATCCGCTGCCACGGACTGAGCAACTGCGGCATGGCTGCCGGGCCTGTGAGGTGGCCAGTGCTCATGAGCGACGCCCTCCGAACAGCCGGACCATAATAGCCTGCGCTGCGCCTTCAAGTGGTGCAGTCGGCCCTGGTGGCCACGGCATGGCGGTTCCGATGCGCATCAAGCAACCATGCTGCTCAGCCAACGGTCAAACTGGCGAACCTGTTCGACCTTGCTGTAGACACCAATGCCACGCTGCGCGGTACTGCCCGACGGAGCGCCGAAAAGGCGATCCAGCATTGCTGACGCCTTTGCCTCGTCGGTGATCAGCACGGTAGTGCCTGCGCCCGTTTCGGAAAGAATATGCGAGGCCTCGTTCTCGACACCAGAAAAGCAGATCACGTTCGGCCCGGCGGCCAGATACTCGAACAGCTTCCCAGTGGCGCAACCGACACCGTCTCCGGTGATCAGCAAGAGTTGTTGACATTGCATCATCAGATTCAGGGCAACCGGTCGCGGTACCGAGTCGACGGTGCTGTGCGTGCATTCCAGGCGCGCCACGATCTCCTGCTCGATCGGAGTCAACTCGCCCACGAACAAGGCATGCGCGTGCTGGCGCGCGTTCGTGCTTGCGTTCATCGCACGCACGAAGCATTCCAGGCTGCCGATACGGCTGTGGTCGCTTGCGCTGATCCGGCCGAAATGGCCGATCAACTGCTTTCCGGGTGGAACATGCTTTGCTACCAGATGTAACGCCACGGAACGACTGACGTCGTCCTGCACGGAAAAATCGTCGGGATCATAGCCATTGGGCATCAGCCCGACTTTTTTCTGCGGATAGCGCCGCTCGAAGTCGCTCACCAGCGCCCGGCTCACCGTAGTCACCAGGCCCGAGGCTGTGACGACCCTGCTCTCGACCAGTTGTCGCAACAGTGCACTGAGCCTGCCCTGCCGGCCCAGCGCCTCGAAGGTCAGGCCATCCCTGAAATCCTGCAGGCAGGGGATGCGGTGCTTTGCCGACAGGCAACGTGCAGCGACCAGTGCATCGATCGGCGAATAGGTACCGATGACGACGCAGGCCTCGCCCTCGGCGAGGCGCGCGCGGCATAGGACATCGGCAGCATCGAGTGCATTGATCAGCCAGGTGTCGCTGCTGCGCCCAAGTGCACGGTTGGTTGCCGCCGCCAGGAATGGAACGGCAGAGGCGAAAGCCGAAAACAACGACAACAACGAACTGGCGGCCGACGATTCCGAGCCAACGCAATGTCCACGAAAATTCATCACGTGGATATCGCGGGCGCTGACGTCACCGCCAACCGGAACTTTCAACTCGCCGGCGTCATGGCCGCTGGCGCGCGAGAAGATGAAAACCCGGTACTTATTGAAGTCCAGGTATTTCAACAGGCCCTTGAATCGCTGCGACGCGATGTTATTGGCCGTGTGATGGGTCGCAAACACGAACAGATTGATTTTTTTTGAATCGGTCTTCGTCAACATGGCAACCTCAGCGCGTCAATCGCGAACGTCCGCCATCATCCTGGCACCGTCTTTCATCGCTCGCCCTTCCAAAAGCGCAGCGATGACGAGCTCCGCGGCATGGCCCTTTCCGTAGGGCTGCACGGTCCCGGAAATTTCACACGCGAGCATCTGCGCATAAGCTTGCTGGATCGCGGCCGATGAAGTGCCCACGACGCGATTGGCGCCTATCTCGACCAGCTCCACCCACTCGGTCTCATCACGCAGGGTGATGCAAGGCTTGCCGTGAAAATAAGCTTCCTTCTGCACGCCGCCCGAATCGGTCAACACCATTCGGCAGTTCACTTCCAACCAGACCATCTCGAGATAGCCGACCGGATCGATCACCCGCACATTGCCTGTGAAGTGGATACCAGCGGCCGCCATGCGAGCTCGCGTGCGTGGGTGCAACGGTAGAACGACGGCCGTCGGCAACTCGGCCAGACCTGCCAGGATGCCTTGCAGCCTGTCATTGTCGTCGGTGTTCTCGGCACGATGGATGGTACACAGCGCAAACCCATCGTCGCCAAGTGCATCCAGCGCCTCGGCCTTCGGCCGCTTGGCCTTGCTGCGGTAATACAGAGCGGCGTCATACATCACGTCACCCGCCACGCGCACCTTTGAGCCGGTGATGCCCTCGCTGCGCAGATTGTCGCTGGCGCCCTCACTGGGAACCAGCAGCAGGCTGGCCAGGTGATCGGTCAGCACGCGATTGATCTCCTCGGGCATACGCCGGTTATACGAGCGCAGCCCTGCCTCGACATGCGCCACCGGTATATGCAGCTTGCTTGCCGCCAATGCGCCGGCGAGCGTGCTATCGGTATCGCCGTAGACCAACACCCAATCAGGCCTTTCCGAAAGCAGCAGCACTTCGATCTGTTCGATCATGCGACCGGTATTCTGGCCGTGCGACCCGCCGCCAATGCCTAGATGGTAGGCCGGCCGCGGAATATCCAGCTCGTCAAAAAATACATCCGACATGTTGGCGTCGTAGTGCTGCCCGGTGTGCACCAGAATTTCCTGTACATCCTGGCGATGCTTTGCCAACGCACGCGATACCACCGCGGCCTTGATGAACTGCGGCCGGGCGCCGACGATGGTCATGATCTTCATACGCTCACCTCGGCAAGCACTTCGGACAGTAGTTCGACGACCCGACGTTGATCGTCCTGCGGCAGGTCCGGTCCCATCGGCAGGCTCATGACGTGCTGGGCCAACCAGCTGGCCACTGGAGTCCTGGCATCGGCATCGAATGGCCGATAGGCCGGTTGTTCGTTCAACGGCATCGGGTAGTGCACGGCCGTCGGGACGCCCAGATTCTTCAGTTCACTCTGCACGATGTCGCGATGAGGCGTCAGCACGGTGTATTGCGCGAACACGGAGCTGTTGCCCGGTGCCAGCGCCAAGGTGCGAAGCCCACCCAACGGACGGCCGACCTCGGCGCGACTTACTGGCACGGCGTGGGCGACCTGGGCCAGTTGTTGCGTGTAATCGACACCCAACGCGTGACGCTGCTCCACCTCCCAGGCGAATCGCGGCCACTTCGCCAGCACGATCGCGCATTGCAGCGTATCCATGCGCCCGCCAAGGCCGATGCGCGTATGCAGGTAGCGCTTGCTCTGTCCATGGACACGAATCTCCCGCGCGGCTTGCGCCAGGGCGTCGTCATCGGTAAACAAAGCACCGCCGTCGCCATAGCACCCCAGCGGCTTGCTCGGAAAGAAACTGGTGCAGCCAATAGTGGACACGCCGCAACTGCGCCTGCCATGGCGCTGCGCACCGAAGCTTTGCGCGCCATCCTCGATCACCGGGATATGACCGTGATCGGTGGCGATGGCACCAATGGCTTCCATATCGGGCAACTGGCCGTACAGGCTGATTGGCATGATCGCCCGGGTTCGATTCGTGATGCGTGCCGCGATCAAGCTGGCATCGATATTGCCGGTGTGCGGTTCGACATCCACAAATACGGGCCTGGCACCAAGCAATGCAATCACCTCGGCGCTGGCGGCAAAGGTGAACGGGCTGGTGATGACCTCATCCCCGGGACCAATTCCCAGGGCCATCAAGGAAATCAACAACGCCTCGGTGCCGCTGGCCACCGTTATGCAGTGCTTCACGTCGACAAAGCTCGCCAACGCCTGCTCCAGCTCGGCAACCTCCGGCCCCATGATGTATTGGCCGTGCGCAAGCACCGCAGCCATCCTGCGGTCCAGTTCGGGCTTGATCGCCTGCTGCTGCGTCTTCAGATCAATGAACTGCATATCAGATCTCTTTGAGGATTCTTGCCGGCGTACCGCCGATGACACAGTGACCCTGCGGAAAGCCGCGGTTGACCACCGCGCCTGCCGCCACCACGGTTCTATCGCCCAGCACCACGCCGGGGAGAATCACCGCATTCATGCCGATCCAGCACTTCTCGCCGATCACGACATCCTGACCGTCCTCGTGTTTATCCAGCGCATCCAGACGATGATTCGCAGTGATGATGCCGACGTTCGGTGCGATATAGGTCCCGCGCCCGAGGTGGATGGTGCCCTTGAAGTTCTGCAGGTAGATGCCGGGCGATTGGAAATTGTTGATATCGTCTGGATGGAACACCAGGTTGTCCGGGTTGGATACATAGCAAGTCAAGCCGCTCGGCCAAGGCAACGGACGCGCCAGGCGCAGGATGTTCTTCTGCCACACCGATCGCACCGCCCAGAAGTAGCCGCCATAACTGGCATCGAAATGCCTGCCTTGCAGATACTTCCGCTTGAAAAATAGCGATAGCACAACCTTCGCCACCGGCTTGACCAGGAAGCCGATCTGCTTCAGCGCACGCCTGATCATTGGAGCACCTCCATCAGGCGAATCTCCCCAACGCATAGCGCGCCACCAACCCCAGCAGCACCCAAAGTGCCACGAAGTTGAAACCCGACTTGAGCAATAGCCGATAGTCTTGCAGCCGCAACCCCGCCAGATTGGAAAAGATAAAGAAACACGCCAGATAGAACACCGCGCCGGATACCGCATACATTTCGGAAAGACGGCCTGGCAGAAAGGCAGCCGCGGCACCGATCGCGCCGACGCGCAGGCACAGGCCAGCGATGGTCAGGATCATCATGCCGCGTTGGCGGTTGCGCACATGCATGACCATGGAAACCGGCGACGACATCAGCTGTGCAACAAACCATGGCGTCATCCATGCCACCAGGACACCTGCCCGCTGCCACTTCTCACCGAAGATCAATGCGAAAGCCTGCGGCGCCACCAGGGCGGCAAACAGCAGCGGGCCGACGCCTGTCTTCATCAAGCCACCGAGAATGCCCGCGGTGAAGTTGCCTAGCGTGCCGGCGCGGTATTCCTCCGGCGCATGCGCCAGATAGACCTGTGAGATGGCGTTGCCGATCAGATTCATCGGCACCTGGATCACACGCATTCCCAGCATCAGGAATCCCGCTTCCGGCCCGATCGCCAGCGCGGCGATCAGGATCACCGGCAATTGGATACCACCGGTGTTCGCCAACGCTTCGAAGGTCGAATACTTGGGGAAGCGATCGTATTCACGGAAAAGCCGCCGCATATTGGGCTGGCTTACGTCGCTCAATGCCGCACGATCCACTGTCAGCACGCGCCGCCCGAGGCCAACCACGCCGGCACCGCTGCTGATCGCCTGCCCCACCAGCAACCCGGAAGGCGCCAGGCCCAACCAGCCCATACCAAGCTGCGTACCTGCGGCTCCGATCGCCTGGGTCATGCGAGTTTTGGCAATCACGCCGAAGATTTTTTTCCGCGTCGCCCAATACTGGAGCGCGCTATATGTCCCGGCCAAAAGCACACCGATCGGCAGCAGCCACAAATACGCCTGTAGTCCTGGCTGGTGCAGCAACCGGGCTATCGCAGCAGGCGCCAACAGAATCGGCAACGCTGTCGCCACTGACACAAGCAGGCAAAAGCCGAGCGCCAAGGCCAACAAGTTGGCTGCATCACCGTCGGTCTCAGGCATGGGTATGGCAATATCCAGGCGCAGGCAGGCCGCCACCGAAATGATGCCCAGCAGCGACGCATAGACCGCCAGCACGCTGAAATCCTGCGGCGAATACAGCCGCGTCAATATCGGCAACACCAGCACCATCAGCGCCTGCGCGAACGCGGTGCCGCCGACCAGCAAGGTAATCGAGCGGATCAGCCCACTTTGGAGGAGCCGCGCTAACTTTTCACGCAACGGCACTGGCCATTTTCCAGCTGGTACCGTTGGCCTGTAGTCGGACATAGCGTTTCACCGTTGCCGGTCAACGGCAGGTCGAGTTGTTCGCCAAATTCGCTCATCCAGCCGATCTGTCGTGCCGGTACACCCACCATCAGCGCATAGGCCGGCACATTCTTGTTGATAACGGCGCCTGCACCGATGAAGGCGAATTCACCGATGGTCACGCCGCAGACGATCGTGCAGTTGGCGCCAAGCGTGGCGCCGCGCTTTACCAACGTATCGCGGTATTCGTTCTTGCGTTCCACCAGTGAGCGTGGGTTGTAGACATTGGTAAATACCATGCTCGGGCCGCAGAACACGCCCTCTTCCAGGGTCACGTTGTCGTAGACCGATACGTTGTTCTGAATCTTGCAGTGGTCGCCGATACTGACCTTGTTGCCAACGAACACGTTCTGGCCGAGCGATACGCCCTTGCCGATACGTGCGCCTCCACAGACGTGCACGAAATGCCAAATGCGGGAGTCGTCGCCAATCTGTGCGCCTTCATCGACGATCGCGCTGGGATGCTGATAAAAACTCATGATTTCATGCTCATAACGCCAGGCTCAGCGCTGGCTATAGTGGAGTGAATCACGATTGAGAAAGGGGTGATAATCACCCTGCAGACCCAATGGCTGAGCATTGCGAATCGTTGCCACTGTAGTGATGGCCGTGCGGTTGGCCTCAAGGCCGTAGCCACGCCCGGCGAGAATTTCCTGGTAACTGCGCGTGTGCAAATCAGTGAAGCCACCGGAGAACTCGATCTCCTTGCCGTCCACCGTGATCGATCGGAAGGTGCGCTGACCTGCGGTACGTTGTGCGTCAGGCACGTCTTCCACATCCACGGACAAAAACCAGCGCGCCCTGGCGTGCTCGTATTCCAGGTACCCGGCCGCCTTGGTCTCCGATGCGTAATGAACCACGTTGTCCTGCAGATCGCCAAAGATGAAATGCAGCATGTCAAAGAAATGCACCCCGATATTCGTGGCAATGCCGCCGGACTTCTTGGCGTCGCCTTTCCACGACTGCAGGTACCAATGACCTCGCGAGGTGATGTAGGTCAGGTCTACCTCGTATTTTCTGTCGTGCTTGCCACTGAGCACCTGCTCACGCAACGCGATGATCGCCGGATGCACGCGAAGCTGCAGGATAGTGCTGACCTTGTGGCCGCTGTCCCGCTCGATTTCCTTCAAGCCGTCGATGTTCCACGGGTTGAGTACCAGTGGCTTTTCGCAGATGGCATCGGTGCCGGAGCGCAGCGCGAAACGCATATGTGAATCGTGCAGGTAGTTCGGCGAGCAGATCGAGATGTAATCAAGCCGATGGCTATGATTGGCCCGGCGAAGCTTGTCGACATGGCGATCGAAGCGCTCGAACTCCGTGAAGAAATCGGCCTCCGGAAAATGGCTGTCGATGATGCCGACCGAGTCGTTCGGATCGTAAGCGGCCACTAGCTGATGGCCGGTGTCCTTGATCGCCTGCATATGACGTGGCGCGATATAGCCGGCTGCGCCGATCAGGGCAAAATTCTTCATGCTGGAACGGCTCCGGGGAACAATGGGGACAAGCTCATGGCAGACGAGTATGTGAGGTACCAGTCGACGAACTGGCGCACGCCCTCTTCCACCGACACCTTCGGGCGGTAACCCACCGTCTCGATCAGGCCCGACACATCGGCCTCGGTATCGGGTACGTCGCCTGCCTGCAACGGCAACATCTCCATGGTCGCCTTGCGGCCAAGGCACTCTTCGAGCACCTCGATGTAACGCAATAGCTCGACCGGACGCTCGTTGCCGATGTTGTAGAGACGATACGGTGCGTTGCTGCTGGCCGGATTCGGCGCATCACTGCGCCAATCGGGATCCGGGCCGGGCGCCTTGTCCAGTGTGCGCACCACGCCTTCGACGATGTCGTCGATATAGGTGAAGCTGCGCTTGTGGCGACCACGGTTGAATACCTTGATCGGCTCTCCGGCAAGGATCGCCTTGGTGAACAGGAACAACGCCATGTCCGGCCGTCCCCACGGGCCGTACACGGTAAAAAAACGCAGGCCGGTACTGGGAATGCCATACAGATGCGCATAGCTGTGCGCCATCTGTTCGTTTGCTTTCTTGGTCGCCGCGTACAAGGTCAACGGATGCTCGGCAGACTGCCGCTCGGAAAACGGCATCGAGGTATTGGCGCCGTATACGGAGCTGGTGGAAGCAAACACCAGATGCTCTACGCCATGCTGACGGCAGCCTTCGAGGATGTGCAGAAAGCCGGTCACATTGCTGTCGACGTATACATACGGGTTCAGCGCGGCATAGCGCACGCCGGCCTGTGCGGCCAGGTTCACCACCCGCTGCGGCTTGTGCACGGCAAACGCAGCTTCCACTGCCGCACGATCGGCCAGGTCGCCGTGAATATGGGTATACCCCGGGCGATCCTTGAAGCGGGCGAGCCGCGCCTGTTTGAGATTGACGTCGTAGTAATCACTGAGATTGTCGAAACCGATGACCTCATCGCCGCGATCGAGCAGATGCATGGCAACGTGGGATCCGATAAAGCCGGCCGTACCGGTAACGAGCACTTTCATATTTACAGCCTTCCGTCTACCGCATCACGCGGAAGCACGTATTTCACGTCATAGACCACCGAGGTAGGTTTGCCGAAGGCGCGGATTCCGTCCGCACCCAACGTGACGAACTGATGGTGCCCCACGGCGACGATGATGGCGTCGTAGTCGCCACGCTTCGGCTCCGCGATAGGTGTCAAGGCGTATTCATGCTCGGCCTCGGCGGCGTCTACCCACGGATCGTAGACATCGACGTCCACCCGGTAGCCCTGCAGCGCATGCACGATGTCCACAACGCGGGTATTGCGCAGATCCGGACAGTTTTCCTTGAACGCCAGGCCTAGCAGCAGAATGCGCGAGTGCACCGGGTTGATGCCCTTTCGCACCATCAGGCGCACAGCCTCGCTAGCGATGTACGGGCCCATGCTGTCATTGGTGCGCCGTCCGGCAAGAATTACATCCGGGTGATGGCCAACCTCCTGCGCTTTATGCGTGAGGTAGTAAGGATCCACGCTGATGCAGTGGCCGCCAACGAGGCCAGGCCGAAACGGCAGAAAATTCCACTTGGTACCTGCAGCCTGCAGCACTTCCAGCGTGTCGATCCCCAACTTGTTGAACAGGATCGCCAGATCGTTGACCAGGGCGATATTGAGATCGCGCTGTGTGTTCTCGATCACCTTGGCCGCCTCGGCCACCTTGATGCTACTGGCCTTGTGCGTGCCGGCAGTAATGATGCTGCCATACAGCGCATCCACGAAGTTGGCTACCGCCGGCGTGGAACCGGAGGTCACCTTGAGGATGGAAGTTACCCGATGCTGCTTGTCACCAGGGTTGATTCGCTCTGGACTGTAGCCGGCAAAAAAATCCTCGTTGAAAACGAGCCCGGAAATTCTTTCAAGGATCGGTATACAGATTTCTTCAGTGCAACCGGGATATACGGTGGACTCGTACACCACCACGTCGCCACGCTTGAGCACCTTGCCAAGGCTCTCGCTGGCCTTGACCAATGGCGTCAGATCAGGCCGCTTGAACGCGTCGATCGGCGTGGGCACGGTAACGATATACACCGTGCAGGCGCGTATAGCCTCCAGGTCCGCGCTGAAGGTCAGGCGGCTGGCTTCAGCCAGCTCGGCCGGCTCGACTTCGAGCGTGCTGTCGCGACCTGCGCGCAGTTCATCCACTCGTGCAGCGCGGATGTCAAAGCCCACCGTGTCGTATTTCTTGCCGAACTCGACCGCTAACGGCAACCCGACATAGCCGAGGCCGATGATGGCGATTCTGGCGCTATCCACTTGCTGCATGCCAATTTTCCAGAGTAGTGACGATCCAGAAGCCGGCCGTTTTCCTTTATCGGCGCGCTTACGGATCACTTACAAAAAAGCCTACTGGCCAGGTCATGGCATCCAAGCCGTTCAATACTACTAACCCTTCTTTACTGCTCGCTGAAGCGTTCACATAAATTCATGGTGCCTTGAGTTATTCGCGACGCTGTTCACGGTTTAGACGTCAAGACGTCCAATTGTATTCGTGCTACTTGACAGCTTCATGATTGCGAAAGGCTACTTCGCGGCCTTGTACTCGTAGTATCCATACGAGTAGTAACCGCTACTTCGCTTCTCCACGGCATTAAAGACGGCGCCCTTGATATCGACACCATTCTGAACAAATCGCTGCCTGGCCAAGGCGATTTCACGCGCCTGATTTAGGCCAAAACGCACTACCAGCAAGCTGGTGCCTGCAAGGTGTCCGATGATCGCCGCATCGGTGACGGCGAGAATCGGCGGCGTGTCGACGATCACAAGATCGTAAAGTGGCATCAGCTGCGTCAGAAGATCCGTGAAACGCGCATTCATCAGCAACTCGGACGGATTGGGAGGAACCTTGCCGCCCGAGATGTAGTGCAGGTTCGGCACCGACGATACCGACCGGATCGCTGTACTCAGCTCGATGCTCCCGGCAATCAGATCGGACAGTCCGTTTTCATGCGGGCTGCCCATGACCTTGTGCAACGTACCCTTGCGCATGTCGCCGTCGATCAAGAGCACACGCTGCCCAGCCTGGGCAATCACCGCTGCGAGATTGGACGAGACAAACGTCTTGCCTGCCCCCGGGCTGGCACCGGAAATCATCAGCACGTTGTTCTTGGCTTCAAGACGCGCGAAATGCAGACTGGTGCGCAGGCTGCGTATTGCTTCGGTGGCAAGATCCGTCGGCTCATTGACCGCCAATAGATACGGCTCGCCCTGACCCCGATGACGGCGACTGTCAACCATCACCGCACGCTCGATATTGCTGATCGGAATCGAGGCATACACCGGCAACCCCAGCTGCTCGATGATGGAAGGATCCTCCACTCCACGATTGAGCATTTGCCGTACAAGCACAATGCAAACCGACAGGAACACGCCGAGCAAGGTGCCACCGACACTCACGATGGCCCGCTTGGGCTTGACCGGATGGGTGACGTCCACCGCCGCCTTGTCGACGATATGCACATTGCCGACCTTGCCGGCACGCGCAATATCCAGCTGCTGCTCCTGGCTGACCAGACCGGTATAGGTTTGATTGCTTACCTCGACATCGCGGGTGAGCTTGAGCAACTGTTGCTGGGTGTCCGGTAGATCGCCAACCTGCTTATCTACCGCCGCCTTCTGCGCCTGCATGTCGCCAATCTGCTGCATCAGCGCTTTGTAGGCCGGATGATCGGATGTGAAACGACGATCGATATCCGCCTTTTGCATCTGCAACTGCTGGATGCTGCCTTCGATGGTAACGCTCTGGTCCAGCAGGCTCTTGGTCTGCATGGTGATATCCACCGAGTGCGCCTTGATCTGGAACGCATTCAAGGCGGCTTGCGCGCGGTCGGTTTCCGCCCTTACCTTGGGCAACTGTTCCTGGACGAACTCCAGGCTCTTGGCCGCCTCGGCAGCATTCCACTCAACATTCTGGCGCACGTACCACAAGCACACCTGATCAAGCAGCTCAGTAGCCATGACCGGACTGGCGTTGTCGTAGGACAGGGCGATAATGCCGGAGTCCTTGCCCTGCTCTGTAGCCTTGATCGCCTGCTGCAAGGCGTTGATGGTGGTCAATGCGCGGTTGCGTTGTACGTCGAAACGGGTTCCGGGGTTCGCACGCAGGGTCGAGACCAGCACGGTCACACCGCGCCCGGTCGCCACCTTTCCTATCACCCCTTCAAGCAAGGGCTTGCCGTTGTCGTCGAGCAAGGTGTAGGCACCTTTTTCACCGGCAACCAGCATCAACTTCTTGCCAAGCAGGTCGTTGCGCAGCTCGATCTGCTGCAACTCCAATTGCGCGCCGCCCCAGTCATAGCTATTGAGGCCCAGCAACGGGCTGGCCAACTCGCCTGGATGAGCGTTGCGATAGCGTCGTGCCATGCCGCCACCGAACAACGGGAAATACCGTGGTTGGACTATGACATCCAGCTTGAGCGCCTCTACCGCATGGCCGATCACGGCACGCGAGGTAATCAGGGCTATTTCGGTCGTCGCCTCCGAATTGGAAGCGCCCAGCGTCTGCGACAGTGCACTAAGGCCCGGCAAGTCCGGCACTTTTTGCTCGACCTGCACGAGGGCATCCGCCTGGTAGATCGGCGTAGCGAACAATGCATAGGCCACGCTGCAGACCATGAAGAAACCGGTGATAACCAGGATCAGCCACTTGTTATCCACCAGCGTGCCAAGCATGGCACCCAGGTCGATCTCATCGTTTTCCGGCGCAGCGTTACTGGGATTTGACATAGAGAGCTTTTAATGAGGAGGGAGATTCGGGATAAGGCAACCATCTCGACTTTGCCTGCACCGAAACCCGGCTGCGCGCAAACGCATGAGCGCACCCCGCTCGCAAGCGAGCGACCGCGCCAGATCGTGAGCAGCCAAGGTTCGACCCGGAGAGTTGCGTCGCTGTCTTCCGGACGGCGAAATCTGGCTGGCCGCTGGACGCGGCCCACCCTCTAGCACTTGATGCGTGCGGCAGATCGGCACGAATCGTTCGAGGACATGAGCAGGGCCTCATAGATATGGCAGCCAGCTCGATACGCCCTGATCAATCAGCCGATAGACATGCTCGAAGGCAGGCCGCTGCTGGCCGTAAGGATCGGGGATATCACGTTCGTCCTGCCATTTGCCCAGCAGAAATACCTTCCCACTGACTTCCGGCGTCGTGCGGACAATGTTCGCCGCGTGCGCCTTCTCCATGACCAGAACCAGCCCAGCCTGCCGCAACATCTCCGACCTGAGCTGCTTGCCACGATGTGCACTGGCATCGATGCCATGCTCAAGCAGCAACCGCGCCGCCGTGGCATCCATAGGGCGGTCGTCGAGCGCACCCAGGCCTGCGCTGGACACGCCTGCGTCGCTATCGGCCAATCGATTTCGTAGCAAATATTCTGCCGTGGGGCTGCGGCAGATATTGCCCACGCAAACGAGCAAGATACTTTGGAACACAACGATCGCCTAACTTCTACAAATAGGATGTGGAGTCCGCATGGACAGCGTGAATCTCGACATCCCCTGTTTCGTCGATCTTGCATTGCCGGTTCACATCTAGACCATCCTAGACGAAGAATGGATGGTATTGCGAAACGTAATCCACAATTTGATCGTCGCGTAACTCCGTACAGCTAACGTTATAACGATGATGATATGTTGAAAGGTCACACACGCGGATAACTCGTTTTAGCCTTGTTTTCAAGGCTTTTTTCGTTCCTCAATCGTGCATCATCATCGCAACTCATGCGTGACTCACGATTCAGGCTCACGCGTTCGTGACATGAAGTCGTCACATGTGCAACCAACGAGCCTGGCGATTCAGGTTTGTGATTGTTAGGTCAACGACCAGTGCTAGCCATCCATTTCTTTGGACTGACTTGAGTAGCGGATCCGTGGCGGCCTCGTACTTGCCTGTGGGCTTCAGCGACCGGGCCGCCTATGCAGCGGGCGTTTTATCTGCGGTCATCCAGACCTCCGTTTCTCTCTCGTCAGACAACGTTTCTCAAGCGGAAACGTTGAGGAGTGGGTTCCGGCCTGCGCCGGAATGACGAGAGAGGTAGGCAGGGGCGCGAAGTGTGTGACTGCACCCTCTCTCCCTCCTCACTCCTCTCCACTCACTCCTGGCCCCTAAGGCCAGGACGAGCATGCCCCGGCTCCATGCAATAGATCGAATCCAGCACGGCGCGGAGCACCGGGAATATTCGCCGAACTCACTCAACGCCATATGAGCTCGGAAAACCCAGCATCCTCGATCTCGGCGCCCCATATCTCGCCCAATCCTTGCTTGAACGTCACCGATACAACGCATTCGCCTTTCTTCGTGTCGAACACATCTATGCCGCCGATCTTCAAGCCTGAAATAAGTGCTGCATACTTGGGATATCTTCGAGCGCTAGCTTCCTTGAACCGTGCAAAGTCGCTGAGAAACTCATCGACGTCTACCGAAATTTTCTCGTAGACACGCTCGGCGCATATCTGGCAGTCCTCAGGCATCTCCTGGGGGTAGCAAAACGCGATCAGCCCATCCGCGCGCAGGTCGATATGCCTGACGACCATATCCGGCTCGTTCACGTATTCAAGATAGTCCGGGTCGTCCCAGGTCTCTGGATCGTCCCCCTTGGCAAGGTGCTTGCCATGCCTGACATGGGCCAGGCCATTCAGCAAAAGACTAAGGGCAGAGAACGATCCGAATATCAGGCTGATGACACGAATCGCCTTGTAATGCGCGATCAGTCCGATCACAGCCGCCCCCAGAAAGAAAGCCAGCGCCGAAGCACTGCGAAGTGCATGCTCACGCGTCTGGATCCAATAGACGAGACGCTCGTTCTTGGTAGTTTCCGACATATGCATTCCCTTCCCTGTGCAAGAATCCACTAACGCCGAACTGCGCTAGCTACCGACCCTCAACCATCAAGCTATGCAGCATCGACATTCAGAATCTCGTCGACAAAATCGATGAATGCCCGGACCTTCGCCGCGCGGTGCAAGCGCGATGGAAAGATCGCATGCAGCGGAAAGCGCTCGTCCGACCACCCCGGAAAAAGCTCGACCAGCCGGCCGCTGCGCAATAGCTGCTCATTGCCGATCTCGATGATCTGCGCAATACCAAAGCCAGCCTCGCAAGCGCCGAGGAGTGTGCCCGAATCGGAGGTCAGCAGTCGACCCTTCACGCGCAGTGTCAGTACCTCTTTCTTGCGTTGCATTTCCCACGGATAGGGTTTCCCGTTTGTTGCGTCGTAGAAGTCGATGCAATCGTGCTTTTCAATGTCCCTGGGATGTGCAGGCTTGCCGTGCTTCTTGATGTAGGCCGGCGAAGCGACCGTGATGACGCGTGCCTCAGCCAGCTTGCGTGCAACGAATGAACCTATCGGCGCCTCGCCGAAACGCAGCGCGAGATCGAAGCCATCCGCCACCAGGTCGCCCACCGAATCGCGCATGATGAGTTCCACGAATAGCTCCGGATAGCGCGCGAGGAATTTCGCCAGGTGCCTTGCCAGCACGACCCGGGAGAAATACGGATCGATGTTGACGCGCAATCTCCCCCGCACCTTGCTTGTCGAACCGGCCGCCTCGATCGTGGCCTCCTCGATGCCGGCGAGGTGGGGGCCTACCTGTTCGTAGAAGCGTCGCCCCTCATCGGTCAACGATAGCGTTCGCGTCGTACGCGCAAGCAGGCGCGCGCCAACGCGCTGTTCGAGACGCGCAAGCATGCGACTCACCCCGGAAGGAGACACTCCTAGGACTTCGGCCGCGCGCGCGATGGTGCCCGCCTCCACCACCGCGAACAGCACAGAAAGATCGGAGAACAGCCTGCTGTCGATAGCCATGAGAGATTCCTGCTTAAAAATCACGATTGACGTTCCATAGCCGATATTGAAGCACGAACCGGTCAGGAAGATAGTTTGGCCATGTCGCCGGCTCGGGACGCGACTACGCCATTCATCAACAGATAGAAGGAGAACCTCATGTATGCGATCACAGGCATTTCCGGAAAGGTGGGCGGCGCCCTGGCGCGCACCTTGCTCGCTGCCCATCAACCCGTCCGGGCGGTTATACGCAACCTCGACAAGGCTCGCGAGTGGGAGGCCCTCGGCTGCGAGATCGCGCTCGCCAGCATGAACGATGCGTCAGCCCTGGCCGCCGCGCTCGAGGGAGCTGAAGGCGTATTTATCCTGCCGCCGTCGGAATTCGACCCGGAGCCGGACTTCCCCGAGGCACGCGCAGTTATCGATGCCGTGAAGACTGCGATCGAATGGGCAAAGCCGCGCAGGGTCGTCTGCCTGTCGACGATAGGCGCACAGGCGACACAGACGAACCTGCTCACGCAACGCACGCTGATGGAGCAGGCGCTTTCGAAGTCGACCGTTCCGGTCACGTTCCTGCGCCCAGCCTGGTTCATGGAAAACTTTGAATGGGATGTGGAACAGGCGCGAGCCGAGGGCGTGATGGCGAGTTTCCTGCAGCCGCTGGACAAGCCCGTGCCCATGATCGCGACAGCCGATGTGGGTCGTGTTGCCGCCGAGTTGCTCCAGCAGGAATGGAAAGGCGCTCGCGTCGTCGAGCTCGAAGCCAGCCAGCGTGTTTCACCGAACGATGCGGCTGCCGCTTTCGCCAGGGTGCTCGGTCGTCCGGTGGCAGCGCAGGTCGTGCCGCGCGACACCTGGGCTGACCTGTTCACGCGGCAGGGGATGAAGCATCCGCAGCCTCGCATTCGCATGCTCGACGGCTTCAACGAAGGCTGGATCGAATTCGAGGGCGGCGACAACGCCATCGTGAAGAGCGACATCCCTCTCGAAACCGTGCTCCGCGAACTCGTCGCGAAGGCCACCTGAAGATCACTGCTTTTAACGCTTTAATCCATTGAAGAATGGCGCCCGGCCGTACCGGCCGGCGCGCCTCATGGCTTTCGCCGCGACGGCGATAGGGAGCCTGTAAAAAGCTACCCCGTGAGGAATGACCACGCGCATGGTGATGCTGTGGGGGATGGTCGCGACTGAAGTCGCGACCGCAGCACTGCAAGATGACTGAACACCCGATCATGGCTAAACGCAGCCAGATACCTATTGAACCGCGAAAAATGATCGAATATGGTGCGCTTTGCTGGGCGTCTCACTGCGAAGAGCCACGTCCCGATAGGATAGCCGTAGGCACGGCAGGATCAGGAACTCCATAATGCAAACGATTAAAACGATTGTTATCACCCTCGCCCTTCTCTCTTACGGCGCAGGGGCAGCGGCGACTGACAGCACCAGCCAGGTCATCAAGCGCCAGGCGCCGGCAGGCATCAATGCCTCGTTCTATACATGCATCGACAAGGCCGGGTCCGATACGGTGGCTACCAGCACCTGCCTGTCCGCCGAAAAGAAGGCGCAGGACTCCCGGCTCAATACCACTTACAAGGCCCTGCTCGCCAAGCTCAACGGCAAGGCCAAAGACGGGTTGGTAAATGCTGAACGGGCATGGCTGGATTTTCACAATAAGAGTGGCGATTTCGAGGCAGCGCTCTACGGTGACGAAACCGTGGCCGACCTTCAGGTAACGCAGAACGAGATTTTTCGCCTCTGCGAACGCGCCAACACATTGAACAAATATCTATCCATCGCGAACGACCAATAACCCTATCCGCGCTTCACGGAGGAATGCCATGTCCGGTCTCGATACACACGATGTCAACTCGCTCGCTGGCGCCACCTACTTTGTCGTGGGCCGCGGCACCGAAGGCGGCCCGTCTTCATATCATCTGTCCATCGCCGGCGTCACTTCAGGCACGTCCGATCCGAACTGGGGCGATGCGAAAAAGGTGGTTGCGGACAGCGGCTATTCGCTTGGCACCATCCAGGTCGATCTCGGCAAGCGCGGCACCTGGGCATTGGGCTCGGCCGATGGCGCCAAACCGAAACCCGGCGAGTCCACCTATGTGGACGCGATCATCGATCAGGCCGAGAAATACGCCAAAGACCACAACCTGAAGTTCACTGACGACAAGGCGCAACTGCGTGCCGACTTGCTGAGCCACGGCAACGGCGAGCACGGTCGCACCACCCTCGCCTTTATCGACAAGGACACGCGCAACAGCATCAATGCGTGGGCGTCGTCCGAAGATGGCCAGAAGTGGATCCATAAGAACATCGACTATCCGCAGATCAAGAATGCGACCCAGTCGGCCATGGATATCCTGGACAAGTACGGCAAGAACATTCCGGAAGATCGCCGCCTGGAAACCGTCGCCATCCTGGCCAAGACGGAGAACCAGATCCCCTCTCAGATCGCCAAGTTCGAGAAGGTGATGAAGGACGGTGGCGACTATAACGCCGTGCTCGCCGAGGCCAACAAGATCAAGGGCACCTATTCGTACTACGACGGCCCGAAGGCTGCGGCTCTGGCCGAGGAATACAAGAAGGCCTATGACGACCCGCAGAAGGCGGCCGCGCTCGATCGTGCGCACACCAAGGTTGGCGATCCGAATTTCGACCCGGCCAAATCAGCCAACGATCCGGACATCAAGGATGCCCTGAAGGCTATTGGTCAGGGTGGGCGCACCCATGCTGCACATAGCGGCCATGGCGTCATGCGCGAAGGGGCGCATGGCGAAAACGTCAAGGCGCTGCAAAATGATCTCATCAAGCTAGGCATCACGGACGCCAAGGGTCATGCGCTGAAACCGGATGGCGACTATGGCCCGGGCACGAAGGCCGCCGTCGAGAAATTCCAGCGTGAGCATCACATGACTGCCGATGGCATTGCCGGCGCGAAAACACTCGATGCCGTGCACAAGGCTGCGCAACCGCCTCACGCAAGCCTGTCCGACAGCCGCAACCCAGGCAACGCGATATACAACCAGGCCTTGAAGAATATCCAGGCCATCGACGCGGAACGCGGCCGCACCTCGGACAATATGACCCATAACCTCGCCGGCTCGCTGGCGACGGCGGCTCGCGCAGGCGGCCTGACCCGCATCGACCACGTCATCATGAGCGATGATGGAAAGCGTGCCTTTGCCGTACAGGGCGAGCTCAACTCGCCGCTCAAGCAGATGGCTGAGGTCAATGTCGCCCAGGCCGTTGCCAAGCCATTGGAACAGAGCAGTGCCGAGTTCCAGAAGCTGCCACAGAACCAGCAGCAGGCGAATGCGCAAAATCAGCAAAACCAGCAGCAACAGCCGCAGGCGCCACAGCAGCCAGAACCGCAGGCTGCACGCCGATAAGACAGCGGCGGCCGGGCACCCTGCCCGGCCGCCCTCGCTTTATCCAGAATGCCCCGGCTCCAGGACCCCGCTGTAACAAACCACCTCGCCCAGAACCGGTACCGAGAACGCAACATGGAAGCGGTACGCGCCTTCCTCTATCCGCTTGTATCCGGTAGAACGAGGGATCAGCCACAGCGGCACGCGGATGCCGCGTATATGGGCAGCGATAACACGCCAGTACCAGCCGCCCTCAATGACATCGACCGTTAGCGTCAATGCCAGTGCACCGGTCTGTTCGACCCAGTGACCGTCCGGCCAATGACCGCTTGGGATGAAGTTCGAGCGAAGATGATGCATACCATCGAAGCATCGATGCCACTCAAGGGTCCCCGCGCCATGACGGATCTTTACGCTCAGATGATGTTGGCCCGATGCCGTAGGCATGCCGAGCTTATGCGCCATATGTCGCCCTAACGCGCCGGCCATGCCTCGGCCGAAGCGCAGATCTACCGGCCCGCTCAGTTCGCTGTCGCGTCCATGCAACGCCTGGAGAAGCGGATGGAGTTCGCCAAACCCCGCGCCAAACCAGGTCATGACCGCGCTGGTATCGCTTGCTGCCATCATGCGTGCCCCTCCGTTGTGGTCTTGGGCGAAAGGTTTTCGATGTAACGAATTCCCAGCAGTTTCAGGATCAGGTTCCGAATCGCCTTCCCGACTGGATAGAAGAACCCCGCTCGCCGGGGAGTACCGAAGAACCAGTAATTGATTCGATTGAACAGCCCGGAGGGCGTACTGAGCAGCGTCAGTATGCGAACAGCTTCCGGACCGTAGTACATGATGCCCTCGAATTTGAGGACCATGCCCTGGTCGATATCGAGCCCGGCAGCCGTAATCTCATCCATCAACTCACCCGGCTGGCGCGCATCGACCAGGTGCAGCCGCCCGACCGCATCGCGAATGCGGGCGTGCTTGCAATAAGTGCCGCAGACGGGGCATTCACCGTCATAGACCAGCCAGACGTCCGCTGTTCCGACAGATGTGTTCATGAGCGCCTCCCTTGCACAACAATGGAAAAAACTGGTTCGATGGCGTATCATAGATCACAGTTAACTAAATAGCTAATTAGTTATGAAGATAGACGCGGTATTCGAAGCGCTGGGATCGACACCCCGGCGAAAAATCCTGGCTTACCTGTCCGAGGCATCGCTGACGGCCGGAGAGATCGCCGACCGCTTCGACATGAGCAAGCCAGCGCTGTCCAAGCACCTGAAGATCCTGGAGAACGCCGGCCTGGTTCGTGGAGAGAAGAAAGGCCAGTTCGTTCACTACAGCCTGGCTGACGAGAACATGCTCGCTACATTGCACAGCTTTCTGACGACCTTCTGCCCGGTAGGTGGTCCGCTGAAACGGGAGAGTGCAGCGATCGCCAAGAGCAAGGGCATCAGCAAGCGCAAGATCGACTGACTTCAAGGAGATCCCATGCAGGAGATAGATAACGCGATCTACGACCGCATCTCCACCACCTGGTGGGATGAAGACGGCTTCATGTCGCTGCTGCGCACTTCGGTCAACCCGCCGCGTTTCGAGTTTTTCCGCAAGGTGCTGATCGAACGCCTGGCGCGAGATCCCAAGGAGCTTCGAGTCCTTGACGTGGGCTGTGGAGGTGGACTGCTATCGGAACAGTTTACCGCCATGGGTTGCGAAGTCACCGGCATCGATCGCTCGGTGCCGACTCTGGATGCGGCGCACAGGCATGCTCAGGCATCGGGCTTGTCCATCCGTTACATGGAGGGCAGCGCCGAACAGCTGGACTTCGACTCAGGGACATTCGATGTTGTCTGCTGCTGCGACGTGCTGGAACACGTAGACAGCCCCGATGCCGTCATGCGCGAGATATCCCGCGTTCTCAAACCAGGCGGCGTCTTCTTCTTCGACACGATTAACCGCACGCTAAGAAGCAAGCTCGTGGCGATCAAGCTCGCGCAAGACTGGCGCTTGACCCGGCTTATTCCGCGCGATGTCCATGTCTGGGAAAAGTTCATACGTCCGCATGAATTGACGCATTTGCTGGATCGCAATGGCATGCCAGAGTTCGAGCTCGCCGGACTATCGCCGGCGATGAATCCATTGACTGCCCTGGGGGCGCTGGTCCGCAACAAGTTGGGACGGATGACCTTTGCGGAACTGGGCGAGAAGATCCGGCTCAAGCAGAGCAACAATCTCTCCATTTCGTATATGGGCTTCGCCTTGCGCACATCATGAACCATGATGGCATGACTGCATTGAAGGCGCCGCAACGACAACCACTTATCGTTGCGGCGCCTTTTATGTACCACTGATCAGATGCCGTTATGCGCCACGAAGCTCCTGGAAATACGCGGCAATGTCATCGGGAAAGTTATAACGTTTTTCGGGGATGGGTGAACCTGCAGCGATCAAAGCTTTCGCACAAGCCAGCCAATCGCCGCCTGGCGTCGTCTCTGCTATGGAGGCGAAGCTGAGCGTGCCGTAGACGTTGTCGTTGTAACCATGGCGTTCGTCATAGCTTGCGCCATGAGCGAGCAGGAACGCAGCAAGCGACGCATTACCCCGAAACACCGCCTGATTGAGTGCGCTACCGTCGATGTCGCCGCCGCGTTCGGTAATCGGCCAGCCCGCTTCCACCATGACCTTTACGGCATCGTCGCAGCCGACCGCAGCCAACTCGGGGAGCATGCGCAAATTACGGGGTAAAAGCTTGCTGATCAGGTCCGGTTCGGCGGCAAGCATGGCTTGTACGGCCACACGGTCTGCACGCGCGCAGGCGTTCAGGAAAACATCGCCCGCATGACTTTCCGCTGCTGCGCCCGCTTGCACCAGCCGCTCGGTTATCTCAGTAAGCCCCAGGCAATGCGCCAGGCGATAGGCACTGACACCGTGATTGTTGCTCGCCGATGGGTCGGCCCCAGCATCGAGCAGGATGCCGATGATCTCGGGCGAGCGGCGCCGGTGTATCGCGTGTATCAATGGAAAGCTGTGCGGGCCGGGCTCATTCGGGTTGCCGCCGTGAGCGAGCAACAGGCGCACCGCCTCAGGTCGTTCGGCATCCAGCGCGCGAAACAAAGCGTTGGTACCGGTGACACGCGCCCCCGCATCCAGGAGGAGGGCCACCAACGTACTATCGGCCACCTCGGTAGCGTGATAGAGCGACTCGTTATCGTTAGGGTCGGCGCCGGCCTCGAGCAGTTTTCGCGTGATGACCACATCGTGGTTGCGGCCGGCCGCAGCATACAAGGCGCTCAGCGGATCACCCGGAAACTCCGGATCAGTCCAGATGGCATTGGGATCCGCTCCCGCATCGAGCAGCAGTTCGATGCAGGCGTGAATGCCCGGTGCATATTTAGGCAGCGTGACCAGCCCGGAAAACGCAGCACAAACCAGAGGCGTCATGGCGTTGTTCGCGCGCGCCGTACTTACCCAACCCGCATCACTGGCCATAGCCGCCTTCACCGTGGCGACATCACCCACAGCGCAAGCCAGCGCGGCGTCGCCGGCGAGCACATCGGGATGATCCTGCAGCAGGCGGTCGGCAAGCCGTGGCTTGGCCACCTGATAACCGTAGCCAAACGCCCAATGCTCCCACTGGCGCCGTCGCGCCGCCGCGTCCGCGTTGGCTGCCGCGAGCGGCACGTACTCTTTCAAATGCGCCCATGATGCGAAGCCATATTCGCGTGCGACGCACGATTGCGCATCATGCAGGCGCAGATCCAGCTGGGCGATGGCCTCGTGATCCAGTTTCGCAGCCATGGGCAATGCGAGGCGGATACGTTCGAGCGCGTCCGGGTCTTTATGGCGAAAGCCATCGAGCAAGGTCTTGGCCTGCTTCTTCAGATGGTCCAGATGAGGACGAGCGGGCAATGCTTTCATGACAACCTCCATGCATGGTATGCCGAAGGTCCGCAAGCCCGGCTGCACAAAGGTTGATAGTGGCAAGCAACTGACAAGTGGGTTAGACCCTTCCCGCGGACCCGGTGGCGGCCTTGCAGCGCCGCCTTGGAGCGTAGCACAGGCCTGCCCTGGTTCGGCGTGGACCGGCACCTGCTACGTTGGCCCCATTTAGTTCGATTTGACGAACTATTCCGCAGCCCTGGAATTCCGATCGCATGAATGACGATGTCTCCGTTCCCGCATGTTTCGTTTCTTTGTGCGCTACGTCTTTGGCTACTACCGATCCGCAGAATTGTACCTGGCGGCATTGGAACGCAAACTTGGCGAGAACCCGCCCATTCGACGCATCGTGCTATAGATAACATCTGGGCAACCAGCCAGAACCGACGCCATGACAAGTGCGCTATGGGCACGTATCGCCTCGGGTCGAACCGACTTGGATGACCTCACTATCCGTCATAGGTCACTCGCGCCTTGCGGCAGTGCCTTATATGCCTTCGACAATGCGCACATCGCGCTCGGCCGCGCCTACCAGTTGCTTCACCGCATCCTGATACTCGCTGCTGCGATATGCCGCATCAGCCGCGTCGAGGCTATTGAACTCGACGATGGCTACGCGTTGCATCAATCCATCTTCGTAGGCCAGGGCAGGCAGCCCTGCGGCCAGAACTCGCCCGCCATGAGCTCGAATGACCGGCCCCGCCGTCGCAGCATATTTATCAATGCCGCCCTGATCCAACGTTGATCGAAATGTCATAACCCAATATCCCCTGGCTTTACGCTGCGATGCATTGGCGTTTGCCGAAGTTGTCTTCTCACTGTTCATGCTCTATCTCACTCATTGATGCCCAGACCAATTTAGGCGCATGCAGCGGCCAAATGAATCCCCGCTACCGGGAAGACACCCTTGCACGTTCTGCAATAGTCGCCAATCCATGCGATATTGCTACCAGCCAACCCGCCACGTTCGAGGCACACGATGGCTGATGCTACCCAGCGGACGCTGAAGCGAGTACGGATTCAGAAGGTAAATCATGAGCGATCGACAGCCTCCAACCGATCTCATTCTGTATAACGGCCGGTTCACCACGCTTGATCGCGCCAAGCCAACGGCTGCGGCCGTCGCCATCGCGGGTGGATTGTTCAAATCCATTGGAGATGACGCGGATGTCCTTGCACTGGCAACCTCGAACACGCGCCTGGTAGACCTCCATGGTCGTCGCGTACTGCCCGGCCTGATCGACAACCACCTTCATATCATTCGCGGTGGCCTGAACTACAACATGGAATTGCGCTGGGACGGCGTCCGCTCCCTCGCCGATGCCATGGATATGCTCAGGCGCCAAGTGGCGATAACGCCGCCTCCGCAATGGGTGCGCGTCGTGGGAGGCTTTACCGAACACCAGTTCGTCGAAAAGCGCCTTCCTACCATCGCCGAGATCAATGCGGTAGCACCCGACACGCCGGCATTCCTGCTGCATCTCTACGACCGCGCGTTGCTCAACGGAGCCGCCTTGCGCGCAGTGGGTTACACCCGCGACACCCCTGCACCGCCAGGCGGGGAGATCGTGCGCGATGGCGAGGGCAATCCCACGGGCCTGCTGCTGGCCAAGCCGAATGCGGCCATTCTCTACGCCACGCTCGCTCGCGGCCCGAAGTTGCCCTTCGACTACCAACTCAACTCCACGCGCCATTTCATGCGAGAGCTCAACCGGCTCGGCGTCACGGGCGCCATTGATGCCGGCGGCGGCTCACAGAACTACCCCGACGACTATGCAGTGATCCAGCGGCTGGCGGACGACGGACTGCTCACCATTCGTCTGGCCTACAACCTGTTCACGCAAAAGCCCCAGGCGGAGAAGGACGACTTCCTCAATTGGACGCGCCATTCCAGATACAAGCAAGGCGACGATTATTTCCGCCACAACGGTGCCGGCGAGATGCTGGTTTTCTCTGCGGCCGACTTCGAGGATTTCCGCGAACCTCGCCCGGACATGCCCGCTCAGATGGAAGAAGACCTCGAAGGCGTTGTACGCATTCTGGCCGAGAATCGCTGGCCCTGGCGCATGCACGCCACTTACGATGAAACGATCAGTCGCGCACTGGATGTGTTCGAGCATGTAAACAAAGATATTCCGCTGCAGGGCCTGAACTGGTTCGTCGACCATGCCGAAACGATCTCGGATCGTTCGATCGATCGCATCGCGGCACTCGGCGGCGGTATCGCCGTGCAGCATCGCATGGCCTACCAGGGCGAGTACTTCGTGGAACGATATGGATCGGCTGCGGCAGAGGCTACACCTCCGGTAGCGAAGATCTTAGATAAGGGCGTGCCGGTTTCAGCCGGGACCGATGCTACCCGCGTGGCATCCTATAACCCATGGGTTTCCCTGGCATGGCTAGTTACTGGCCGTACGGTAGGAGGACTGCGCTTGTATCCGCAGCGCAACTGCCTGGATCGCGAGGCAGCGCTGCGCATGTGGACAGAGAACGTGACCTGGTTTTCCAACGAAGTGGGCAAAAAAGGGCAAATCAAGGTGGGCCAGTTCGCCGACCTGATCGTGCCTGATCGCGATTTCTTCGCGTGCGCAGAACACGAGATTGCCGATACCGTGTCAGAGCTGACCATGGTCGGCGGCAAGATCGTCTATAGCGCGGGCCGTTTTAGAGAGCTCCAGGAAATGACCGTGCCCCCGGCCATGCCAGACTGGTCGCCCGTGCGCCAATTCGGGGGTTATGCTGCATGGGGGCACGAACCCAACCGCCCCGAGCAGAGAGTCGCTTCAGCGTGTGGCTGTCAGAACGCTTGCCAAATACATGGTCATGACCACGCCCGTTCGTGGGCCAGCAGCCAGCCGGCCAATGACTCAAAAGCCTTCTGGGGCGCTTTGGGATGCGCCTGCTGGGCGGTGTAAGGTCATGCCAAAGTCCTTTCACTGCATCTTGTATGGAGCACGACATGCGCACCTTCCCCCTGTTGTTGAAGTCTCTCCTGGGCGTTGCCCTTGCGTTATCCACGGTTACGGCACCGTTGCAGGCACTTGATACCTCCACGACGTCCGACGTGGCGGTGGGGCCCCAGTACGACACCACGCATGTTTATGTAGCTCCTTCGGATGTCGACCGCTTCGTCCAGAGCTTCCTAGCCACATTCGGTGGAAAAAGTACGAAACAAGGTGTTGCCCAGGTCACTCCCACACCCAGCAGCACGACTACTCAGTTGCTGCAAACGCCGGTTGGGACCGTGTCGCTGTTTGGGTTCAAGACCCCCATCCCACGACCGTTTGGTGACGAGCGCACCGGTTACCTGGTAAAGGACATGGACGTGGCCGTCCGGGCGGCGCGCGACGCCGGTGCCGATGTTACCGTTACAACATTCCCCGACCCTATCGGTCGCGATGCGGTCATCCAGTGGCCGGGCGGCGTGAACATGCAGCTGTATTGGCACACCGTGGTACCGAGCTATCCAGCGTTTCAGACTGTGCCGGAGAACCGCATCTATGTTTCGCCTGACCGCGCCGATTCTTTCGTGCGCAGCTTTGTCGCCTTCTCGCACGGCAAGGTCGTTTCCGACGATCCGCACGCACCGGGAATCGAGATTGGTCGGGCCAGCGACACATTTCGCCGCATTCGTATTGAGTCGCCGTTTGGCAAGATGTCAGTACAGGTGACCGATGGCCATCTTCCCTGGCCTTATGGCCATGAAACAACCGGCTATGAAGTCGTCAATGTGGCCGACACCCTCGCCAAAGCCAAAGCCAGCGGCGCCAATGTACTGGTAGAGCCTTATGTCGCCGATGGGCGGCAGATTGCTATCGTTTCGTTCCCTGGCGGATACGTCGCAGAGATTCATTCGGCCACTAGGCGCTGACATACAGATCAAGACGCCCGTTTCGGGGAACGTCGTCTTGATCGCCTGCCCCGCTCTCTTCAAATTCGTTTTCGCGAAGGACTATTGCGCGAGCCGGCTGCGAAAATCGGTACAGAGTGCGTCTTTGCAAAGACACAAAAAGCTTTGCGATAAGCAACACAAAACCCAGGCGACAGCACTATGACGTCGCCAGAACATGCTCGGAAAAATGCATTGACATGGCCACCAGGCCTAACCTCTAATGGGCACTCATTTTGGCCGTCTTTACGTCTATTTGAGTTTTGTCTGGAGGAAGCGCATGAAACGAGTAGCTCGAACCATCCTTGGCGCAGCGCTCTCTTGCGCATTGTTCTCGAATACCGCGAGCGCGCAGAGCTCGGTGGACATCAAGCCGTCGCCGCAGCAGAGCCACTGGCAAGATCTCGAGTTCGGCGTCATCGTGCATTTCGGCACCAATACGTTTCTCGACCGGGAATGGGGCGATGGCACGGCCGACCCGAAGGTGTTCAACCCGGATCACGTAGACCCCGCACAATGGGCGCGCGCAAGTCGCGCTGCCGGCGCCCGTTACATGGTCATGGTCGCCAAGCATCACGATGGCTTCGCCCTCTTTCCGACTGCCCAAAGCAACTACTCGGTCAAGAGCAGTCCCTGGATGCAGGGCAAGGGCGACCTGGTTCGCATGGCCTCGGATGCCGCCCGTGCCGAGGGCCTCGAGTTTGGCGTGTATCTCTCGCCATGGGACAGGCACGAACCGCGCTATATCCAGGCCGAAGCGTATGACGCCTACTACCTCGCACAGATGGAGGAGTTGACGCAGCACTACGGTCCCCTCGTCGAATGGTGGCTGGATGGCGCGGGCAGCGCCGGCCATGTCTACAACTTCGCCCGATACCTCGAAACACTGCGTACCTATCAACCCAATACGATGGTATTCGCCGATGTCGGCCTTTTCGAGTACGGCGATATCCGCTGGGTGGGCCAGGAGGACGGTTACATTCGCGGCGAAAACTGGAACGTACTCGATCGCCACGGCTATCTGCGCTGGCGCCCGGTAGAAGTCGACACGCCGCTGCACGATCTGCACTGGTTCTGGCACCCCCATGACGAAGGCACCCTCAAGAGCGTCGACAAACTGGTCGACACCTGGGAAAACAGCGTGGGACGCGGCGGACAACTCATGCTTGGCATCGCGCCGGACCGTCATGGGCGCCTGCCGGACGCCGATGTCGCCCGACTGGAGGCATTCGGCAATGCGCTGCGAGAACGCTATGGCGATGCACACAATCTTGCCCGGCATCATGTAGCCAGCGACAGCAACACCGAAGCGGCCATCGATGGCAACAAGGATACCTTCTGGTCGGCGCCCGCCGGATCGCGACATGCCACCCTCGAAGTAGACTTCGGTCACGCTGTCACCTTCGATCGCGTGCTCACCATGGAGTGGCTCGACGACGGACAGCACATTCGCAAATACGCCATCGAGATTTTCGATGGCCACGCCTGGCGCGCCGTTGCCGGCGCGGAAGCCATCGGGCACATGAAGATCGACACCTTCCCCAAGGTCACCGCGCAGCGTGTGCGGCTGAACATCCTGTCCAGCGTCGGCGAAGCGGCCATCCGGGAGTTCCAGGTATTCAACGTCGAGGCTCCAATCTCACGCTAGATCAGCGCGGCAAATCGACTTGCCCGGTGATCGTGAAGGTTTGCGGCGCCTGTTCCTCACCGGGTTGTCTGCCGCCGATGAAAAGCTGATAACGGCCAGGCCTTACGGCGCGCATGCCATCCGCATCGACCAGGCTCAGCGCGCGTGCATCGAGACGAAAATGCACGACCTGCTCCTGACCGGCGGCCACTGCAACTCGCTGAAAAGCCACCAGGGCACGACGTGGCGCATCGGGATTATCGGGGTAAGCCAGGTAAACCTGCGCCACCTCGTCACCATCGCGCGAACCGCTGTTGCGCAACCGGGCGGCGACATCCAGTGAATCCCCTGCTTTTATCTCCTTGGAAGACAACACCGGCACGCCGTAGGTAAACGTGGTGAAACTCAGGCCATCGCCGAAGGCGTAAAGTGGCTCGCCAGTGAAGTAGCGATACGTTCGACCTTTCATGTTGTAGTCGATGAAGGGCGGCAGGTCGCGTACATCGCGGTAGAACGTCACAGGCAAGCGCCCGGCAGGGTTGATGACTCCGGCCAACGTCTGGGCTATGGCGGTGCCGCCCTGCTCGCCTGGATACCATGCCGCGACAATGGCGGCGGCGTGCTCCTTTGCCCAGGTCATCGCTACTGCGCTGCCACTCATCAGAACGACGATCACGGGCTTGCCACTGCCGGCAACCGTCTCCAACAGGCGCTGTTGCGTGGCGGGCAATCCGATGTCCGTCCGGTCGCCGCCCATAAAGCCTGGAACATCGACCTTCAGCTCTTCGCCTTCGAGATCCGGCGACAGCCCCACAAAGGCAACGATCGCATCCGCGCTTTCGGCAACCTGGCGAGCCTCTGCCAGTTGCGCTTCCGGCGGCGCAATCCATTGCAGGTGAATCCCCTGATCCTGACCGCTATGCTGCCATTCCAGGCGAATATTGCGTGGCTGCGTATTGTCGATATGCACGACGACGGATGACGGCTGATCGTTGCCATCCGTAGAACTGACAAGCCGATCGTCCAGATAGAGACGCACCGGGTCGTGTCCGCTGCAATCGAAACAACGGTCGACATGCACGACAAGCGTATAGTCCCCCGGCCCTGGCGGAACCAGTTGTCCGGCCCAGCGCACCGCATAGTCGTCCACGCCCAAGGGCGGCAGCGGGGCGACATGATCGACATCCATATCCACCGTGGTATCGACACGCGTGACGGACGGCTTGCCGGACATATCGCTGCGACGAAAATATTCGCCGCGCAAGCCGGACTTGGCTGCCTCCGAACCGGTTCGCAGCGCGGTCGATGGAATCGGCACGGGCACGCCATCAGCAAGTGACGACCCTTGCGCGTACTGGATATTTGCCTCGCCAAACTGTGCCCGCAACCCAGCCAGCGGTGTCACGGGGGAGCGGGCCGTACCATGATAGTTGGCCTCCAATACAGCCAACGAATCTGCATTGGGGCCCACGACGGCCAAGCGGCTGCCCTGCTTCAAAGGGAGCGTGCCTCGATCGTTCTTCAACAACACCATGGCCTCCCCCGCAGCCCGAAGGGCCAGGGCGCGGTTGCCAGCCGGATCGTCTGGGCGCATCGCCGAACGGCCATCGAACATGCCCAGGCGGTATCGCGCGGCAAACAACCGCTTTACCGCGGTATCGATATCACGCTCGTCCACCTGGTCGTCGACCAGCGCCGCACGCAAGCCGTCGTACGCTACGCCACAATTGAGATCCGTACCCGCACGCAACGCGCTCGCGGACGATCCGATATTGTCCTGGCGGAAGTGATGGAACATCGTCATGTCGTCTACCGCATCGCAGTCGGAAACGACAAAGCCACGGAAACCCCAGTCGTTGCGCAGTCGCTGCCCGAGCAGCCATGGCAAGGCACAGACCGGCGTTCCTTGAATGGCGTTGTAGGCACACATGATGGAACCGGCGTGCGCATCCACAATGGCCGCACGAAAAGCCGGCAGGTAGGTATCCTCCAGATCATGGGGTGACACATCGACGTCGAACCCATGACGCCCCGGCTCGGGTCCGCTGTGCACGGCGAAGTGTTTTGGCGTCGCGATCACCGTCGGATGCTCGGGATCGTTGCCCTGCAGCCCTTCGATAAACGCCTTGCCGAGCTCCGCGGTCAGGCGCGGGTCTTCTCCGTAGGTTTCCTGGCCGCGCCCCCAACGGGGATCCCGAAAGATGTTGATGTTTGGCGACCAAAGCGTCAGGCCGTTGTAGCGCTCGTGGTCTGCATGAATACCCGCGGCAAGAAATTTGGCGCGCGCCTGCGTTCCGACAACGTCGCCAACAGCATGCAACAGATCGGTATCCCAACTGGCCGCCAGACCGATGGCCTGAGGAAAGACCGTGGCGTAACCGTGGCGTGCCACGCCATGCAGCCCTTCACTCCACCAGTCATAAGCCGGAACGTGCAACCTTGGAATGGCAGGAGCCGAACTCTGCAATTGCGCTATTTTCTCGTCCGGCGTCATGCGTGCCACGAGTTGCGCTGCCTTCTCCTCGGCGTCGTGCGTCGCAGCCATTGCCGTCGAGCCCAGCATCGACAACAACATCACACCGAGTATCCATCTACAAGAAGTGCGTCCAGCAGTCATAGGTTCGCTCTCGTAACATGCGCTCTTGATCAAGGTGTCTCGGACGATGTCAGGTGGGTGCCAAAGGAAATGCGTCCTGGCGCCGCCATTGCACCGTGAACAGGCGCAGTCGAGAGCACGCACAGGTCGTGGCTGCCGACACGCTCGCGCAGCGCAGATGCGATCCGAAACGTTGTCCCCGGCTCGGCTCGCCCTGGCAAAGGCAGCGAAGCCAACAGTGGCCCATCGCAACTATCCAGATGGATGTCGAACTCGCCATTTGCCGTACGCGAGGCGCGAACCACCACCTTGGCGGCATCGTGCGCCAGGCCATAATTGCGCGCCAGCCACGCGCCATCGATCACAATCGATTCGATCCCATCCAGGCGCATGCTCCGCACCTGCCAGCACGAGGTCATCACATCGACGTTGTAGACGGGAGCGGGAGCCGTTGCATCGGGCAACAAGGGCACGCGCAAACCCAGATCGGCATGGGGGCAACCGGCTAGATGCGCGCTGTCGACACTTACCAGGGCGCTCCTGTCGATACGTTGCGTACGAGCTTCCGCCATCGGCCGCCCATCGGCGGTAAACGGTGTCGCCGTGACCGTCGCGGGCAACGTCAGCTCGATGGGCTTGCCGTATTGAGGTGAGGCAGGCCCTGGTGCGGAGCCGTCCGTGGTGTAGCGAAGCACAGGCACCGGCGCCTGCGTGGACAACGTGATGCGCGCCTTGTCTTGTGACGAGGCATCGAGCTGCCCATCGATGCTCACGGCAAACGCGCTATCGGCGTAGCGAAGACCCAATTGACGATAGCGGCCAAATTGCGCGGGAAGGCGCTCGACAAAATGGCCAAAGTCGCGACCACCCAGCGGCGTCCAGACGGCTTCGGCCAGCGCATCCATTCGCGGAAACAGAGCGTGCTGGATCTCCCAGGGAGCCGTCATGTACTCCGTCCAGAGATTCGCCTGCGCGCCAAGAACATGTTTGGCTTGTTCCGCAGGGATTCCCGGGGGCATCGTCTCGAACCGATAGACATCGGCCAGGGTTTGCACGCCGAGCCGTCCCGATGGTTCGTCGCTTCGGTGACTCTGCAGGTTGTCGAAGTAAAGAGTCGGCGCCGGCGACAACACGACATCGTGCCCGAGGCGCGCCGCGTCGATCGCGCCCTGGATACCACGCCAGGACATCACGGAAGCCGAAGGCGGCAGACCGCCTTCGAGAATTTCATCCCAGCCGATCAGGCGCCGGCCATGCTGGGTGAGGTAAACGCCCATGCGCTCGATAAACCAGCTCTGCAGCGCTTTCTCATCCTTGATGCCCAGCGCCCGCATGCGGGCCTGCACTGCGGGCGATGCCTGCCATTGATCCTTGATCGCTTCATCGCCGCCGACGTGGATGAAGGTCGAAGGAAAGAGCTCCATGACTTCATCGAGCACGTTGTGCAAAAACGTGATCGTATGTTCGTCAACATTGAACAGATACGGATTGACACCCCAGTTGATTGAAACGGCGGGGCGTTCGCCAGTCACGCCGATATCGGGATACGCCGCGACCGCCGCTTGCGCATGCCCCGGCATATCGATTTCGGGAACGACCGTAATATGCCTGGCCGCGGCATAGGCAACGATATCGCGTACCTGTGCCTGGGTGTAATAACCGCCATAGGTTGCTGCCGCCGACTCGCTGAGTGGCCCGGGAGGTTTACGCCAGGCGCCGATCTCGGTCAGCTTGGGATAGCGCCGGATCTGCAGGCGCCAGCCCTGGTCATCCGTGAGATGCCAATGAAAGACATTGAGCTTGTGTTGCGCCATGGCATCAAGGACAACCTTGATATCGTCTGGCGACTGAAAATGACGCGCGGAGTCGATCATGAGTCCGCGCCATGCAAAGCGGGGCCAATCTGCTACATGCAGAAAAGGCACCGTGACACGCCCCTTCGCCGCATCTGGCGTCAACAATTGCCAGGTGCTGATCGCCCCGTAGAAAAGCCCGCCGGCGTCGCGCGAAACAATGCGTATCCCATCGCCATCGACATCGAGGACATAGCCCTCCTCTTGCGCAACGGCCGCCTGGGCATCGCTACGCAACACGATGCCACCGCGGCTCGCTGCCGTCGCATCTTCGCTTATGGCAAGCCGCAATCCGCGCGTGCGCGTCAACAGACCGACGAGATAATGCGCCGTGTCGGCAGCGGCCTTGTCGCCGGGTGCGATATGAATCGTCGTCTGCGCATCCACGACATAACTGCCCTGCCCCAGGCGCACCTGCGCGGGCTGCGGAATCAGCGACGGGAGTGCAGCGTAGGCACTGCCACAAAGGATCAGCGAGCAGGCCATGATCGCCGCTTGCATCGCCGGCTTACCGAAGCTACCTGATTGCATCGGGCAACGTCTCCCAGACTTTCGGATCTTCCGCGCCCAGCACCCAGGCACAGAACCCCTGCAGGTCATATTGTTTCACCACGTCATAGCGATCGCGAAAGGCGCGTGCATCAGGCAGAAACACCCACTCGCGCATCTGGTCGCGATAGAAATAGAACCACGATTCATGCTCCACCGGGTCCCACTGCATGGTGACATTGAATTGCTTGGCCAATGGGAAGGATTCGTCGGCATCGATGTAACTGGCCGAGATATTCGAGCTTTCCTTGCCGTCCTCGCGCACCGGGTTGCCGGCAAACCAGTGATAGCCGTAGAGGCCGATTCCCAGCGAGAGTTTTTCCTTGGGCACGACCTTGAGCGCGTACTCCAGGTTTTCCATGACCCACGGCATGCCGGCAACCGGACCTGGCGTAGTCCAACGAGTGTGCTGGTCATAGGTCATCAGACAAACCAGGTCGAGTACCTGTCCCAGGGCCTTGAGGTCGTAAGCACCGCGCCAGTATTCCCACATCCATTTGCCGAACGGCCCTCGTCCCGCATAGCCCGGCGCATTGGGCACCACCGCCATCGAGAGTTTCAGGCCATGCTTGTGCAGCGCCTCGGCCGTCTGCCGGGTCATCAAGGTCAACGCGTCGCGATCGGTCCAGGCGATATTTTCGAAGTCGAACTGGAAGCCGACAAAGCCATACAGCCTGGCTTGCGTGATCATGCCCTCGATCATCGCTTTCTTGGCCGTTTCGCTGGCCATCAGGTCGTGAAACTTCTTGCGATTGCCGCCAGCCGAGATGATCGGCATGACCGGTAATCGATGCGCCTTGGCCATGGCAAGAACGTAAGCATTGGGCGCGCCGGAAACCAGGCCGTTCTCATCGACGCCAAACCAGGTCGGAACGAGTACGTCGATCTTGTCGATATGCGCCTCGAACGAGTTGATCGATTTCTGCGTCTCCATCATGTAGAAGAGCGCGCTTGGCGTTTTGGCAAACACACCGAACGGCAACATGCCTAAGCACGCGATCAAAACCAGCAAACGACGTTTCATTGGGCTGCCTTGAGCGAGGTCGGCGAGGACAACGTGATGCGATAGACATAGGCATCCGTACCGACAGGGTGAACAGGAAGACGCAGGTGCAGGCCTTTCGCGTCCTGTGTGAAGGGAATGACGCTGCCGTTTCCTATCAGCTCGACGCGAGTTACTGCGTCGCCCGGCTTGATCGAATGGATCGTCGCGGTGGCCGTGGCCGGCCAACCCAGCTCGATCGCATAGAGCTTGCCGTTGCCCGTGGTGAAGCGAAAATCCTGTGGCGTGTAGGTCTTGGTCTTGACGTCCTGGAACGACCCACCCGCCACCTCGGTCGGCCCCTCGCCGTAGGTACGCCAGGGCTTGCTGCCATAGATCGCCTCACCGTTTGACTTCAGCCAGCGCCCTATGCTTTTCAACGTATCCTGCGCGGCCTGCGGGATCGTACCGTCGGCACGCGGCCCGACGTTGAGCATCAGATTTCCGTTCTTGCTGACCACGTCAACCAGCAGATGAATGATGAACGTCGGCGACTTGTACGTATCGTGATCGATATATCCCCACGATTCGTTGCTGATGGAAGTATCGGTCTGCCAATGCGTCGGATGGATACCCGTCAACTGTCCGCGCTCGATATCGAGCGTGCCCGCGCCTTCAGGAAAGTCGCCAAGCTTGTAGTTGACTACCACGCCGTCGCGCTGGGCGCCTTCGTTGTAGTAATACGAAAGCAGGGTCGGCAAGGTGTTACGG
>Ga0105240_10000883_pt1 | contig 53869 bp, 48 predicted proteins | sample KBSC54metaG_FD_80426 | JGI IMG/M metagenome (GOLD analysis project Ga0105240, IMG submission 80426) | Corn rhizosphere microbial communities from Kellogg Biological Station, Michigan, USA - KBS C5-4 metaG | ecosystem: Host-associated > Plants > Roots > Rhizosphere > Soil | place: Michigan, USA... | reverse complement strand
TCGTCACCAGAAACATTCAAAAACGTATCTTGCTGCCCTGCAAATGATGCCGTAGGTAAATCTTCTGCTGTTGCCGACGACCGCACGGCAACGTCAATTTCGTCTGAGTTATAGCGCTGCGCAAGCGTGTGGTATGCAGTAACAATTTCTTGTTGCAGATCATCAGGCATTTTTGCTTTCAGGATAAGTTCACGAATTTCAGATCCAACACGCTGCAATGTGGCAATATTGTGCGCATCGGAAAGTGTGCTCATGATTTTTTTCATTGGCTCAACAAGTTGATTGGCATTCAGATAATGCCAATATGCATCAGCTGTCACTGCAAATCCCGTAGGAATCCTGATCCCTTGTGAAGTCAGTTGTGTTATCATTTCTCCTAAAGAAGCATTTTTACCACCAACACTTGGTACATCGTTAATCCTAATATCTTCAAAAAATTTTATGTATTTCATGTTTTCCGCTCCACAACCCAACGAATTGCGTTGATGATTTCATCCGCATTAGCAATCACATTGAATTCCATTTGATCCATTACCTGCTTAGATTCATTCAATTTATACTGAAAATTCAAAGTTCTACAAGACCCAGAATCTGCACATTTTGTAAAATCAAAATCACGCAAGCGTCTATATTTTTTAAAGCGTGGTTCTTGAACTTTATCTTCCAATAACAGATGATCACTGATGCGTGGCATATATATCACCACAGGAACTGATGGATCGTGTTCATCTCTGAAAATAGAAATTGTTCTGTTTTCTATACCATCATAATTAATCACCGGAAATTTAAGTCCTTTTGCACGCGCATAGCTTTCTGCCTTTTGTAACGAATGGGGAATTCTACTGCGTGAAAAATCAAAAAAAATGATAATATCGGATTTCCGTTCTTGCCGCTGACCGCTGACCGGCAAATAGGGTAAATTACACTCTATTCCCGCATCAATCAATTTTAATTTTTTTTGTTTTTGCAATGAATTATCTGCTACACCGAACATAAAGTTACGTACACGAGCCCATGAAAATCGCAATTGCGCAAGCTTTGTTGTTACCAAAAATGATTCAATGGTAGATTTCATTAACGATGGCGTCAAGTCTTTCAAAACGCGATCCCATGCTAGCCCAACATGTGCACAAAACGCAGACCCAAAAATCCCAAACAAAAATCCCAAACTTTGTTCTGCTGCAAAATCAATTGATCTTCCGTTATCAAATCGTCTTCCAAATGCCCAAGAAGGAACGTATGCCGCATATTCGGCAGAACCTATCTCAAATGGAGTAAACTCGTACCATGCAGGATTAGCAACAGCCCTCATGCGCCCATCAATAGCTGTGTAAATAGGAAATGGTACATTGCCCGCTTGTATGTAATCACACTGATCAGATACATGCACTTTTTGGCAATCGTTGCCGAAGTGACCTTTCAACAAATGTCGTGCCAAAAATGCCCCAAAAAGATCTACGGTTGTCAGTGATTGATGCGATTTTATTTTATCAAACAACATACGTCCAATCAGTCGCGCATCAACTCTGTTGATTTCGTAAAAACTTGTTACCAATCTTTGCGCAATGTATTTTTTTAATTGCGCTATTGTCATACGCGTAGACATCAATAAACCAAGTGCCCACGTTGAACCAGACAATGTGCTTATATAGGTCACTGTATCAAAAACACCTATTTCCTGCAGCCCAGACCATGCTCCAATAGACCCTAGCATTGCACGATACCCACCACCACTACATACCAGAGCAATGGTAGGTTGATAATTATTTCCTAGTGGCATATCCAACAAATTTTCCAATGCTGCTCGTACTTTTGGTTTACGATTTTTTACATATTCAAGCTCACCAGGATGCAGTTGATTACCAAATCGTACTTCAGCTACTGTTGATGCATGCGTATCGCTTGTGACCGTTTTATTTCGGCGCTTCCATATGCCATATACGGCTACAGATGGCATAATCGTCAATATGCATATGACAAGAATATTTGATCTTTTCACTGGACACTCCTGCTCATTAATAATAAAGAGCGTTTTTTTAACGCTCTTTATTATTACCTTATCATTTATTTTTTAAGCCAAGAAAGCTTCTAAAAAATTCAACCAATTTGGATTCTTTTCAGTCCAATATAAACCATAATAAGATGGATCAATAGAATAACGAGAAAAGTAGATAGAAAGCCCACCAGCTTGTCTATAATTAGCACTCGTTACATTAGCTTTAATAACAGTAGTGAATAATTTTATACCATTATTCAACACTTGCTTAAACTGACTCACCAATGATTTTGATAATTTTAACCCATCAATATTCTTCAACAGATTTTTATAAAACTGACAAAGGTCTATGTATACTCCCTGATCAAAAGAAAGACAATTACTTGTGCTGACACATTTTTTAATTGTCGCTTGGACAGCAGCCTTACTATTCCCCTTTAACTGAGACATCAAAATTTGCGCAACAGCATTGCAATTATCCACGAGTGGATTTAAGGCATTCAAATCAGTTGCTGATAACGTATAATCAGGAGTCCCTATGTACTCTTGGTTATACGCACTTACCATAAGCTTTGCAAAAGAAAGTGGATCTACATTTGTTGTAGTAAATTGATTCAATACATATGCATATTGATATCCATCACCAGGAATAGTTTCTTCAGAAGCAACCATATAATCAGCACACGAAGCCAGCGTATAAGCCATTTCAAGAGATGCCAAAAGACATGCATCAAACGCTATAATATCAAACTTTCTCCCCCCACGTAGGTGATCACGTGCCCATGAAAATGCTTGTAAACAATCACGATCAGTCAAATAATGATCAGTATCAAAATCATAACACACTCCGCGAGAAGGAAGCATTTTTTGATATCTATTCAATGGTCCAGAACCATGATTCCACAATACCACTGCCATATGATCTGAAGGATAATCAACACATGCCCATTGCAATGCCTCTTCGAGCGTTATAACATCACCACTATCGCGAACCATTGTGTCACCGACTTGGACCATTGATCCTTTTTGAATGTATAATTTTTTGGTTACCTTTGGTTGGCCATCTTCGTGAAGCGTCAGATACACAATAATATTTACATTCTCATTGGAACCAACTTTCATCATTTCTTGTAAATCTAAAGATGCAAATTGATTTAAATCATTTGCTGCAGCAAGATACACTAGAAACGTCCACGGCTTTTTTACTGCTGCATCAGCTATACAAACAAAAAAAGAAGCACTTACAAACAGTAAGCCCTTCAATAGTATTCTCTTCATGGAAACTCCCTTGGATAAAAAGTTATTAAAAAAATCAGTACCCACATCCTAAAGAAAGCAACCATATATTTTCAAGTTATTATAACCCCATTCTCTATTTAACCCCATGCTCCATTTCATTACACACGGGGACCCCGGCGTAAAAAAACGAAGCTGGGGATAAAATGGGGACCCCATATTAAGAGATTTTTCCATTATTTTGTGGGGGCGCTTCAATGAAGCGCCCTATATACAATACAAAAAAAAGTAGGCTCGTTATAAAACGAACCTACTTTTTTAATAAATGATCAAAAATTGATAATTTACGTAGTTGCAGTTGCTTTAATTTCTTTAGCAACTACTGTAGTTTCTTGAGGATTTGCTTTAGTTAGCGCCGCTCCAAAAATCGCAAGTGGATTGTTAAGCAATACATAAGTACCAGCAATAACTGGAACATAATCCGTGAATTTTTTCATATGCATAAGTGCATATGCATCAAACAAACCATAGAAACCAAACGGTTTTTGTACCAATTTTTTACTTGAGAGTGTCGTAACAGAATCATCTGCTTCTTTTCTTCTGGTTGTCAGATTTTCTAATTTAAGCGGAAGACCAATCACGTATTTATCAAACATGAATAACAATTGTTTGTATAATTTAGAATCGAAAATACTAGAATCAAGAACTTCTTTGAAGTCTGCTCGCAAATCTTCCATCTTAAAATCTGCTTTTGGACGAGTTCTGAGACGAACTTCAAAAACACCCCAAACAAGCGCAAATACTGAAATTACTGCTTTATGCTGAGATACAAGAGTAAGAATAGTATTAGTCACAGGAGCTGCTTCGCCTGCTCTAACAGTTGTAGTTGCTGGTACGGTAGTAACCATAGTTACCGCTAATAAAGCTGATTTTAAACGCGTATTCAAGCTCATCATAGGCTGATCCTCTTTATGAATTTATATTAATTAATCTCTATTACTTTAAATACTATACAATTATGAAAAAAAGTCAAAAGCTTGCCCCAAGACCATTATAAGCATCAATAATGCCTCTTAAAGCCTCATAACGATCCTTTTTAGCACGTCTGCCTCCATATATATTTTTGACAAAATAGCTATATTTTAAGGCATATCGCAACCCACAAACAATCCTATCTGAAACAATCTATCAAAACTTAAAAATAGGCTCTTAGAAAAATCTTCTAAAATAGGCAAACGAGGCACTATACTACACCCATGAAGCAATCCACATTACAAGAGGTAACCCATATGACCACAATTCTTCGTCAAACCGCTCTATCCATCTTCTTGTTGCTTACCTTTTCAAACACATACTCCATACCGGACGGGTCATGGGATAAAACATTTACCCAACATAACCTTTTATGGTTGGCAGCCGGAGTAACATCTGCTTTGATTATCGGAAAAGTATCATACAGCCTCTACCAAGCGTATGTAATTCCTTATGAACCTTTTATTGAAAAGTGCCGTACATTTTACGGCACTTTACATAAAAACATTCAAGCTTGCCACAGAGAGCACTATAACAATGCTCAAATGAGCGACTGGGAATTGAAAGAAGCAATTGTAGAAAAATATGGCAATCCATATCCTTTTATCACCTACCATGCATTACTTACCAAAAATTGTTGGTTACTTAAAAAGCATCTCGCTGACTTGCATAAGCTGATCAAACAAATAGATATTCACAAAACCCAACTTGTAAGCACGCATGCAACAGAATCTACACATCATATTAAAGAATTGCTTATGCAGCTAGAAATCAAAGGGATGTTCTTGCAAAATTACATCATAAAAACAACAACATTGATTATGATTTTGAAAAATAGAATCAAACTTTTTAAAGAATATGATGACGATTGTTATAATTGGTCGCAACAGGAGAAAACACTACCCAATGCTTCTTCTAGAAACATTGCGTGATTGTGATATATTACTCCAATAACAATATCACTTCACCGTAATTTTAGAGAGTATTATGAACCTTTTTTTAGCACTTCTAACATTCTTATGTATACATAACTCCTCCTGTATGGATAATAATCCTTACCCCATATATCAACCACATTCTCACGGGATTATATATTCACCATGGCGGGAAGATTATGATAAAATAGTTGCCAAAGCTCCTCACGCTGAACAAAAAAAATCCGACATATCCTGCCGCCTTTGCAACGCCCTTGTTGAGAATAAAGACGATCTTATCGTCTATCGAGGAAAAAACAACAGCGTGATGCTCGCAAGCCAACCGTATATAAGTAGCGGAGCTCACCTTCTTATCGTGCCGCATGAACACACCAGAGAACTGAAAGATTTGTCTCGAGAAACGTATGATGAAGAAAATATATTAACACAAAAAATATGTACTTTCTTTGCGCGCGATTATCACACAATTTGCTTGAATACTAACCAAGGAATAGCAGCAGGAGCAAGCGTACCCACTCATCACCATAAACACATAATAGTACAAACGACTGCCAGAACTCCCAACCTCATCCAAGCAATAGAACAAACAAAAACATCGATTAATTTGCAACAGCTATCAAGCGATCTTCAACGCCATATGAAGCTGACTGATATTAAAGCTCCATTGCTCACTCAAATTGCTTTACACAACTTCCACTGCTATTTTTGTTCAATTATGAAAGATACCGCGCAAGATCAGCGCAATCTTGTTATCCATCGTGGAAAAAAAGCATCAATCCTGTTATCCCACTACCCAACCTACTTTGGACAACTAGAGATCATCCCACACGATCACTACACAGCCCTAGAAACCATGGATAAAGAAACATATGATGAAATAAATGAATTGACCATCAAGATCTATCCTCTTTTGCTGAACATTTTAGGAACAGAAGATAGTAATATTGGATTAAATTCATACGGTACTAAGGCAGAATATAAAGAACACATCAGGCAACGCATTATACCGCGCAAACAAAGCTGGGTAACATCACCCATCACGCAGTCAAACCATATAAGCTCTGATGTTCTGACTCTGTATAAAAGGCTATTATTAGAATGGAAAAAACCGGCCAAAATGTGATTGTTGTTATTGTAAGGCTAATTTGCGTCTTTCTTCGCGATCAATTGAGCGAAGCGCCTCTACAATCTCATCAAGATCGCCTTCTATAACGTAATCAAGCTTTTTGAGCGTTATATCGGCATTGTGATCAGTAACTCGGTTTTGGGGGAAGTTATAGGTTCGTGCTTTTTCTGCACGCATGCCACGGCCGACCATCTCTTTACGTTGTTTTCCAACCTCTGCTGCATGCCGTTCTTTTTCAAACACCAGCAAACGAGATTGTAAAACTTTCAACGCTTTAGCTTTATTTTTATGCTGAGAACGCTCATCCTGACAAGATACCACTACACCGGAAGGGATATGAGTAATACGAACTGCCGAATCGGTGGTGTTAACATGCTGACCACCCGCACCACTGGCACGGAACACGTCTATGCGCAAATCTGCAGGATTAATGCTGACATCAACCTCTTCTGCCTCTGGTAATACTGCAACAGTTGCTGTTGAAGTGTGCACTCGTCCCGCTGTTTCAGTTTTTGGCACACGTTGCACTCGATGCACACCGGCTTCAAACTTTAAGTAGCCATACACACCCTGACCCTGAACATGTAAGGTGACATCGCGAATTCCGCCAAGATCAGTAAAGCTTTCATCAACCACAGTAGCTCGCCAGCCCTTCTTGATTGCATAGTTTGTGTACATTCTAAGCAAGTCTGCCGCAAACAATGCTGCTTCTTGACCGCCAGCTCCTGCACGTATTTCAATAAATACTGACCGTTCATCATGCTCATCAGAAGGAATCATTAAATCTTCAAGAGCACGCTCTTTTTGTTGCTTTTTAAGCTCCAAATCATGAAGCTCAGCCTTGAAAAGCTCTGCCATCTCAACATCTTCCAGTGAATGCCGCAGCTGATCTTTGGTATCAGCAATAACTTTATCCACACGGTTAAGATCCTTCTGCGCATCAATAATACGCAAAAGACGAGCCAGCTCCTTCTGTAATGCTATTCGTTTGGCATTATCAGTAATAGTAGCAAGCTCGTTCGTTAAATCGTCGTATCTGGACTGTAGTTTGGTCAGATCGGTCATATCCATAGAAAGTTATGCTTTTTTTGCATATTTTTTATTGAATTTATCAATACGACCAGCTGTATCGATAAATTTTTGCGCTCCAGTAAAGAAAGGATGGCAATTTGAGCAAATAGTCACGCGTAGCTCTGTGTTAGTAGAATGTGTCTCAAATGAGTTACCACATGCGCAACGTGCAGTAATGCTATGAAGCTCTGGATGTATAGTTTTTTTCATACAACGCCCTAATATTTTATGTTTTTATACCATTAAATGGTCACAACGATACCGTCAATATACCTTAAAAGTACCGTAAAAATGACCCTTTGTAAAGGACAGGGGCGGATTTTTGTATCATCCCATTCTTTTTTCAAGTAACAGTTGAAGCTCGGAGCTACATTGTTTAAAATACTGAAAAAGAGCGACAGGATCGCATTCGATTTTCTGAGAATTGCCTTCTAATGTGCCAGGGGTACTACTTATAGCTGTGCGAGCCATGACTGAAGTATAAACGTGATATTTTTGTTTCTTTTTCTCGGATGCCTTACCACCCAAGCTTTTAGTATAGACATTCCCACTTTTACACTCCCGAACATTCTTGTTGACGTACTCTCTCAATAGGGGTAAAAAAGTCACTGCAAGCGCCATATTTTCGCACAATGCTTCAGGCGATAAATCCTTGATAGAATGTACATGATCATATGGCATAACAATCAATTCTGCGGCTACATTTGGAAAATGTGCTACACAAACAAGGTTATGCTTAAACCTTTTAATGATAAAATTTCTTTCATCATCAAGATTATTGCTTATTGAACAACAATAGCATCCATCATGAGTTACTGATGAACTATTTGATTCAACAAAAAATTCCACTGATGACGCTAACTTTGCTTTGAGCAATTCAAAAGCAAAAGCAATGTTGTTAGTCGGAGAATCTTTATAGTGGTCTACCATCTCAGGCAATGACATTGGAGGTTGTACATATGCCTTAATGTGATTATGCAAATGTGGAACTGATTGCCCACCATTTAGGCCTAAATTAGTAACATATTCTTGGGTATATGAATCCTCATATAATAGTGCACTCAGATAACGAGCTGCACGTGTTTGCTGCATAAGCTCTTGGCGAGAGAATTCGGCAAAATCTAATTTATGTGTCATCGGCATGATGAGAAGATGATGCCCCTGATCCCAATTAAAATAAGGATTTTTATTCATCATTATCCTTACATCATCTGCTTCATTTTCTTGGAGAATGTAATTTTCTTTTAAACTTACCGGATCACAAAAAACACACGTGCCTGTAGAATCGTTTTTTGGCTTTTGAGTATAAGCATGGCGAGCTGCGGATAATTCAATCTGTTTACCTTTGGGATCCATAGCAAATATCGGAAAAATAAATAATCCTAGCACCACGCAATAAAATCTAACCATCATCAACTCCTTTGGCATGACTTCTTTTTCATCAACTCTACAAAAACCCAATGCCCCATGCAACGATATGGATTATTTTACCTAACCCACCATTTTGGTATATTGAACACAGATACCTACTCTTTTTATGGGAATTTTATGGACATGCCCGCTGTTGAATTGTACAAATATATAAGCCTTTTTTGTTCATCATTGATCACCCTTTTTCTTGCCCTGCATGATTGGATTGATATCTATCCACTCAATGATCTAGCAACATTTAACAAATATTGTTCTCTACGTAACAAAATCTTAATGACAATCGTTAATACGCCATTCTTTATTATCTATACAGCGATTCTACTCTATTACTGGTCAACACCAATACCAATGTATGCTAGCGCATACTTAGTTGCATGTAATATCTTGTTTTTAACAGGTATTATATTTTCATGGTGGTTACCATACCTTTGTGGATGGCCAATTTCACAAGTTCAAGAACTGCATGAATCTCATGGCACAACTCATACTTTTTTACCAACTATTGGTAACAATCCAACACCAAACACATTGCATGTTATGTTTCATGTAGTTTTTGTGATTAATATGGTTGCCACATTTATGATTATTTTGGCGTAAAAAAAATAATGAAAACAAAAACATTTGTTTTTTTTTTACTGTGCTTTTACCTCAGTGCATACGCAAAACCTGAAACAATTGCACCAGGAGTGTGCTATAAGCATGCAATAGTCAAAGGGCAATCCGTTCATGTATTAGTTGTCAACCCTCAACAGGTAACGATTAATATTGGCATGGCAGATAATGAATCTACACAAGCAAAAAAAACTTCTACTATCGCCAAAGAACATAATGCAATAGCAGCTGTTAATGGAGGATTTTTTGATTTTGGATCATCATCAAAACTTCACAGATTAATAACCATATTACTCGATTGCCTTGGATACGATAACTATAACGCACCGCCTGTTTACACACTGCAAAACAACAACAATCTCTATTGCTTGTCACACACATTCACGGGAGCAATTGGCTGGAACAATCAGACTCAATACCCGTTTTTGAGCACTATAAAAAGTAAAATATCATTAACCATCAACAATCACGCATACAAAGTAAACGAACTTAACAAGCCCTATGCACAACACCCCTCACTTTACTCATGGTATTATCACGATCATATTACTCCTTTTTTCAAACACTCTGTTAAAGAAGTAATCATTGAGAACAACCGTATCTGCAGTATACACAACAAATCTCATGGCAGGACAGCAATTCCCAAGAATGGATACATTTACGTCATACCAGCAAAAACAGAAATCCCTTTTGCCATCGATGACTCTGTAACTATACACATTGATCATTGTCAAAAAAGCCCTGATGAACAATCTCTATTGCTAGCATGGCCAGCTGTTGATAACATTCTTGCGGGCACACCGCTGCTGCTCCACAATAAACAAATTCCTGAATCGATAAAAAATTTTGCTTCTGATTTTTACAGAGCAAAAAAACCTCGCACTGCTGTTGGAATATTAAAAAATGGAAATTGGATATTTGTTGTGGTGGATGGTAGGCAAAAAAAATCTAAGGGCTTTACTATCCCCGAACTTGCACTCTTCATGAAAAAATTGGGATGCATACATGCGCTCAATCTTGATGGCGGCGGATCTGCAACAATGGTTATCCACGATAAAGTAGTAAATTCGCCTTCAGGTAGAGATTATGGATTATTCCGCAAAGAACGGCCTGTTTCAAACGCAATAGTAATATGCGCCAAAGAATAGATTTTGCTTTATCGCCCAACAACAAACGGCACTGCGTTTTTGCAATGCCGTTTGTTTGAAAGAATTAGTTACAATATCACCTGCAACTTCTCTATATAACCAAGAATATCATTATCCAGCGCAATCTCTTTTTCTAAGGTTATAATTTTTGTTTTGAATCCCATTTTTTCTGCTAATGATCTCCATAAACGACTAATCCATGAAAAAGAAAGCAACTCTTTTTCTTTAACCTCTCTATCTGATTTTACAATTTCAATAACTCTATTTTCTGGAATGGGAAGTTCTAATGTTGCAAAAGCCTTTATTTGAGAAAGGCGAAGCTCTTTTTCATTTTTATTAGAAAAACGATAATGCTCATTTTTTTCGTCACTCAAATCAATAGCACAGACAAGTTGATTTACCTGTGTGTCTTTATTAAATTTTTTTTCGACAATAACAGCTTTACCTTTAGCCTGAGGGGAAAGAGATGGTAAATTTAAGCCGCTGGCAAGCAAGTTAAATAGATGATGCTGATGTTCTTGGGTCAATTGGTTAGCACCCAACACTCCACAAGTAGAAGATAAAAACAGCAATAGAGATAAATAACCATTTTTATTCATTGTATACTCCTTTTTATTTGTACAAAATTTCCCCTTCTTTAACCAAAGCATATATATTTATTTTTCAAACTGTAAAGAGTGTGCCAGTTTTATTAAACCTTATGCGTCATTAACATGATTGCAATATTTATGATTATTTATTCATAAAAAACGGCACTGCGTTTTTGCAATGCCGTTTTTTTTACGCTCAGTAATGATATTATTTATCTGACACCATATCCTGATATGCTTTTTCAATAACATCAGTCTGATCGGCAGGAGTTTCACATTTATATACCGGACAGTTGGAAATCATTTGCGTATAAACAGGACCTTCACCTTCCATACGCATATCATATTCACCTGTTGCGTTTGACCCATTTGGAATCACAAGAGCCATGCGGCGTTGAGCTTCTTTATTAAGTGCACGCGCAAATACATTTGTTGGTCCATTATCAGCACCAAAGCCAACAATTTTTTTATTAACACTCATAGCTAATGCAAGAGCTATCGTTGTATCAAACGCTTGTTCCTCATCCGGAATTACCATGTATTGATCTTTTTGGCCTTCTTCAATAGCAACCCTGCTACTTTTGCCACCACAATCCAACAACACAAGTTCTGGATGTTTTTTGAGTAACTCGCTAAATGGCTTTGAATCAAGATGTCTGCCATGCTGTGTAGTATCGCGGGGAAGTTGTTTACCCCCCATCAAAGTTGCTTGACGATCTTCTCCCAAAAACACTACCGCTATTGTTTTACCTTGCATCAAAACTGGGTCAATCTGCTGTGCGAGAATAGCATGAGCCCTTTCTGGCGCAGTCAACATAACTTTTTCTGGTGCAGTATCAGCTGGATCCATCTTAAGATGCCCCAGCAAACCTATGATATGCGTTGTATGATCAGTTTGTGGTTGATCATCTTTTTCGCCAACCAACTTAAGACCATATCCAGCAATTGCATCTGACAAAGTTCCTTTGAGAAAGCCACGTACTGAAACAGTAACATCCCATCCGGTACGCTCTTTTAACTGATGAGCACCTTCTAAGTAATGAGCGATATCTCCAATACCAACGAGATCTGTTCTGACCAAAATAGATTTTTTACTATCTTTTTTGGCATTTTCAACCATTTCTGGTGAAATTCGTTTTTCTTCTGGAATGCCTACTAAAGCATCAAAACTGCTCCAATGTTCTGTTGGTTGTCGTTGCGCCATTAAACATGCTGCCAAATTCAACTTCGCCATCTTCTTATCATAGTCAGTGCCACCATCTTCATTTAAGACTTTTTTATAATCAGATGCCGCTTCTTTCCATTTACGATCTTGGTGCAAATCATTTGCCTGTTTGTATGGATTGTTTTTATCATAAAACCAATGCGCATTCATTGGCCCTTGAGATTGCTCTGCACCATTCAGCATCGCGCTGGCAATGCATACAATTGGCAGCAAAAGTAAACTGCTCTGTCTCTTCATCCTGTAATCTCTCCCTTTAAAAAAACAATGTGTTGTATTATCGCAACGCAATATACAACACATTGTTTTTTTAATCAAAAAATATTAAGACATCTTAGGCACTAGCAAAAAGAAGAACTGCTGGAGCTATTGCGTAAAGAATAATGGCAATAACAAAATGACAAAGTACCGCAGTTTCAAATCCTTTTTTCCAAAAAAGAACCCCTAATACCATATCGGTAGCAAAACCAATAATGGGATCTATCATAAATACCGTTCCAAATTTCCATAACCATGGAACAATATTATGTAATACTGCAACCAACACCACACTCACGTGATCTATAGCTGTAACAGAAATGTTTTTTGTTATTTTTTTTATAAGTAAGGCAATCCCACAAAGAGAAAAAAGAAACATGCTCACATCATACCCGAGGATACTGAATACTGAGAAAAATGATTTGTAAAATAAAACACCTGAATGTTCATAAAAGAATACGCTTAAAGAAGGGCTTGGAAGCACAGCATTAACTATTAATACTGCACCAGCATATAACGCGCCCACTACAACCGCTGGATTAAAAATATCTTTCATAAAGCTATAATGCCCATCTAAAAGTAAAAGCTTCGCGTCTACTTTTTTAGCAAAATCAATACCAAGCGATAAAAAGAATCCATTCATAATAAACCCAACCACAGATGCTAGAATTAACGCCATAAGACCTACTGGCTGGTTCAATTCTGCCGAAAACCCTTCACTTACCAGAACATTCGCAAACCGCGCAAACATTAGGACATGTATAACGATACCTACAAACATCAACGTCCACCAGAACATAAAATACTGTTTTTTGGTCATAACAAAATCCTTATCGTAAAAAAGTTATAAAATATATCATAACAATACTCAGTACCATATTATTGCGAAAAAAAGATAGTTTCTCTTCCTATACAAAAATATATTGCAAGTGTATTCTTTCTGAAAAAATTTAAACTTTAACTGTGGAGAATTTTTATGAAGTACGTAATTATTCCTTTTTTATGCGCAGCATTTTCTGTGCACTGCGCTGAACAATCAAGCATTGTTATTAGACCTGCACAACTAGGGGATATAGAACAACTGAATGCACTTTCAACAAAACAATATCAAAACGATCTTAAACCCCTCTTTACCGCTTTGTTCCCACATCTGAATAACATTGAACAGCTTGTAGTAGATAAAACCAAACTCAACAATGAAACCAATGAAAAAATTATCAAGAACCAAGATCAAAACAGTCCAAGCCGCCTCCTTGTTGCTGAAATAAATGACCCAAAATCTCTGCAGGCCAAAATTGCCGGATTTTGTCGTTTTGAGCAAAAAGATGCACAAACCATTTATATGAATTTTGTTCTTGTTGATGAAAACCTTAGAAAACAAGGAATTGCTCGGCAACTTTCAATCGCTGCAATGAACACCTTTCCGAGTGCTGCCACATGTAGATTCCGCGCACTGTTCAATAATGAAAAAGTCAATGCAATGTATATCCAACACGGTTGCAAACAAGTGGGAACAGTTTCTCTTGACCTAAAAACTGGTGCTGTTAACACCGATCCTGATGCTCCAATAACTCATTATGATTATGAGTACATCATACAACGATAAAGGCACACAACACAAAAAAGGCACTGTAAAAAACGGAGCCTTTTTTTGTAACAAATTATCAGGGCCGCTATTTTCCATCCCAATCAACAACCCATTCTGATATTTTTTTTCCCTCCGTCGTATGAGAACGATACTTCGGTATAAAATCATAACAAGTCTCAAGAGTAAAAGGCTTGTCCCCTATCATTTCCTCATAAAGATCATCAATAATTATATGGTTTTGTACGTGAATCTTATTATCAATTTTATACAACGGCCACCATTCTACAAACTTCCTACAACTGGGATCATTTATCGCCACCACTAAACATGAAGTATCATGGTCTTGTAGTCTTTTCAATGCTTCTTTCCACTGCATTTCATAATCTCTAATACTCCACCAGTCAAGAGGAGAATCAAAATATTCTACAAAATTATCTATCGCTATTTGACCTGTAACACCATACTTCTTAGGTTTGCGATTTATAATCGCAATCATTAAGTTCATTTTTAATATGGCGATTCAAATGGTTCTACAAACAATCCGCTTTCTTCTATACTAGCTATGGTCTTATCACAAATAATCGAACTACCAATATACATATAAAAATCCCACCCGAAATGTACAAACATTTTTCGGCTGTATCTTAATTTGCACCATAGTTTATCACGCAAAATAAGCCTGCAAAAATCACCTATATCTGCTTGCTCTATCCAATCATCTTCTTGAGCTTTATGAAAAAAATTGATCATGTTGGTGTTATTATGAATATCCTTCGCAAGTTTCTTATTTTTTTCTAATGTATTGATTTGTAAACGAGAAACATTATGACAAGCCATAAACAACTCTATTGCTTTTATATAAAGATCTTCAACTCTCTGATACGCATTGAAATCAAATAATACATTATTGAATTCTTTCCCAATCTCGACATACATAGACCATTCATCATTCAAATAAGCACCATCAGCACTCCGATACTTTGGATTATATTTGGTTATTCGCCAGCAGAACTTCATCTTAACCTCACAGTAATTTAGATAAACAGTACTCAATTATTGTCTGCATAACTATTTTTTATAGATTTTCACAACTTTCTCAAACCTTCGGCTAGTCGTATGCAATATATTTCCTCTACGATCAAATACCTTCCACAAACCTCCATTATGCCCATCAATATCAGGACTAATATAATTTTTGCCATTGAAAAAAACTGGCTGATTGCGAGTGTTTCCACATGGGTGACTTTTTACTTTTTTATGGCCAAATTCTTCGGCTATTTCCTGCGCTTCTTTTTTGGTTAATGATTGAAAGTTTTGTATCGCCTGATCTCTTTGTCTCTTTTTCTCATTTTCAGGATCTTCTGGCTCCATTCCCCCGCCATAAAGCTGCGGCTGCATAACAATATTGTGCTTCTTGCTTTTCTTATGCCATTGATACCCAAGAAAAGTTCCCAAGCCCGCTAAACCAAAACTGACACCTGCTATTTCTATTGTTCCAAAACCAAATACAGCAGTTATAGCTAAAACAAGTGGTGGGAAAAAATTGTGTGCGCAAATATCTGCCGTTGTAACAAAAAAATTGTGATACTCTGCAACGCCAATAAGATAAACATCAACTGATTTTTCTACCAAGCTTATTGCTGCAACAGTATGCTGCCCGAAAGTATCGCACTTTTCTAAGTCCGATGCAGTAATCCATGTATCATTTTTTTCGCTATAAAACCGCTGATCGCATGCAACATGCACATATTCATCACCAACACAAACGCTTACATACCTCTCAATAACCCGCTTGGCAAGAAATACAACCGGTCTTTCAGCAAAATTTTGCTTTTCATCACAACAAAGAACACAATCTCCAACACGCAAATCTTCTATTTTCTGGTAACCATCAGGAACTTTTACCAATGTCCCTGTTGCAAACCCTTCAGCGCCACAGCGAATTCCACCAAAAAATGCCAACCATAAAAAAACAAATTTCATTGCAATACGCTTCACCACCCACTCCTTAATAAAAAACAAATCGTTGCAAAACATATCACAAAAACAAATATCCCCCAACAAAAAACGGTACTGTTTTCTTACAATACCGTTTCTCTGAAAAGGAAAAATTTTTAACTAAGCACCCACAAGAAGAACCACCGCAGGAACAATCACAAATAAAATAAACACCATAATAAGATGAGAAAAAATTGCTGTTTCAAATCCTTTTTTCCAAAAGAGCAAACCCAACAGGAGCAGCCTAATGCTCTCAAGCACAGGAATCATTAGAAACCCATATGACCATATCACAAGAAAATGAGACAAAAACGCACAAATAAAAACACTAATGAGCATTGCTTGTGATGTGGACATACCACGGATTATTGTTTTCAACAATAAAGCAATTCCAGCAACCCCAAAAAGCAGCCATAATGCATCTGTATTAATAGCTCTAAACACCTGAAGAGATAATTCATAAAAAACGAAAACCAGGCCTGTCTCTTGTACAAAAGAAAATAAATGTAATGAAAAAAGACGTCCCGGAACTATTAATGCTGCAACGCCCTCACCTAAAATTCCCACTCTTGCATGAGCTATTAGTACAATACCTGCGTACACAATTCCTACCAAGGCTGCAGGCTTGAAAATATCGTTCATGAAATTATATTGTCCATCTAAAAATAAAAGCCGCGCACCTACTTTTTGCGCAAAACACATGCCTAAAAACAAAAATATTCCCACAACACCAGTCGATATTAACATCCAAAACAGTGAAGAAGTGTATACTGAAACTGGAACAGTAATTCCGGCTAAATATGGCAACATCTTTACAACCCCAACAAGGGAACTCAGTGCCCATAAGAATATAAAATACTGTTTTTTGGTCATAATAAACCCCAACTTTAATAAAAAGTTATAAAATATATCGTAACAACAATCAGTAACACATTGTTCTCAGAAGAAGATAGTTTCTGCTTCTCTGGCAAAGCGTTGACGCTACCCTGCTCCGTTAGATACATTTACAAACAACACTATTACTAAAAAAGGAACTGTTGATGAAAAAAATAATTATTACAATGTACGCACTGATTACCACAATCGCACTTATTCATGGAACATGCATTATTGCAGCACAAGAACGGTATCAATCAACCCTCCTAAGCAAAGAAAGTGCCACAACTATAGGACAAAACGTTGTTACAGCAGTTGCTCTATGCATAACACTCAACCCTCAAGCAACAGAAATCGACTCTTATTTTGAACACATCATTATTTCCGACGATGCAGTAAAAAACGCTCTATCAGAAGTCATAATCGCCTTAAAAAATCAAAATGCTTTTATGACAATCCAAATGCTTGGAATATTATTAAAAGACCTGAATGCAACATACAACACAGAATTTGATGTAGAGCAAACTATTGCCAACATTATTACACTCCAACAACAAGTCTCTTCTAGACAAGAAGAACCTGTGCTCAGCCCAGCTCCAAAAACCAGCAGTGAAGTATCAGAGCTAAACATTTCATCTAAAAAACCAAATCAACAGATACAAATATGGATGAGTAGAATGTGGGAAAACATACAATATTATATGAATCGCGCATATGAGGCAGGTAAAAACCTTATCGGTAGATAATAAAAAAAGCATTCTAAAACAAAAAAGAGTCCCAAAACATTGGGACCCTTTTTATTACAAAATTTTCTATCTTCAGATTTATTAATATTGGGCAGTAACAGTCTCACCAATGAAAACACCACCCGCAAGGCCAAGAACGCATTGTGTTACTTGCTTCATGTTAACACCATAGACATTCTCTGAGTTTTTAAATAAAGCAATAATCGCTGCAGCAAGAAAAACACACCCTGAAACCACATACGGCTTCCACCAACTTTTTGTAGACATAACACTCGTTATAACTGTGGATGCTTCAGGAAACGATTGTTGAATTTTTTCTTGCACTTTCGGAGTTATGACACCCATATGAGCAGTTTCTATTATTTCCAATGGCAGCAATCCTTTCTGAATCAGATTAGCCATGTTAATGGTAGGCCCATCGATCAATGGAAAAGCAGTTATTTCCTCTATCTTGCTTTGCAATCCATCTGAAGAAGAAGATGATGATGCTGATTTAGAATATAGATTAATAAAATCGATCAAGGGACTCTTTTTGAGCGTTCTTTCTATGCTGTACCTTCCATCACTAGAGATCGCAATACGCTTATAGTGAATTTTATCTTTCTTTGTAAGACTATCGATAGTTGTCGGTTGATCTTTCTTTTTAGCCCAAAAATTACCATCTGTCTCTGTGTTAAAGAAATAATCCTCATCGCAAGAATCATCGGTAGCAAGAAACAGAATATGCTCCGCTCCTGGTACAAAATTAAGAGAACTAATAACTTTTGCTTGAGTGCCATTTACAGAAAACAACTTTGTAAAATTTTTCTGTTCTAAATCAAGACACAATAATTGTATATTCCATTTGCCTTTGTCATAGTTAATTCGAGCTACATATATTTCTTTTTTAGTGGGATGAAAGCAAAAATTGTGAACTCGAAACGAGTCACCTATAGATATCTTTTGCCATTGCATAGCAATAGGATCACTACTTTTTGTCCCAACAAAAAAATTATATTCCAGATCACAAACAACAACGTGCGTTCTTTCTTTATTTGTTTTCATAATAGAACATAACTCACCATCTGATGGATGACATTCAACAAACCTCTCTGCGCCACAACCTGAGGGCTGCCATACTCCAAATTTTCCTTCAGCATTAACGGCATAAAACGAACCACAAGTATCGGCAAACGCATGACTTATGTATTCACATTGGCTAGGAACTATCTCACCAACGCCATCCTCAACTCTTATAAGAGATGAACGAATCGGCTTTTCTTTTGAAATACGATAACGACAAATAAATAAAGATTCATCGTGATTAGCCTCAATACGTTGTATTTTTTCAATGTTCAGAGCAGATACGTCAACCGTATATTCTCCTCCATTTTTTACAATAGACAAATGAGTAATGTGAGTTTTATCACCTACTTCTTTTACCCAACTTGTTACAATCGTATTCGTTTGAGGATTGAGATACTGAGGAATGGTAATAGTTTTTGCTGTCCATTGCCAACCACCCAACCACCGCAGAGGCCCAGTTATGATATTACGCATATTGTGGTAAGAACACGACAAATACGACATGGTTCTTCTTATTTGCTGCCGTTCCGTTAAGCTATCTGCATACGGTTGAAACAGCTGTTTTTCAAAATTAATAAAATTTTTACACTTTTCGCTTAGCTTGCGCATAAGAGCTTGGTGCAAACCAGTCCCATTGAACTCATAAAACTGCTGTGCTTTTTGAGGATTTTTCTGTATCCGATCTGTCATTTCATCAATCAAAGGAGATGCATTTTGAACACCAAGACGATTAACGTTGCGAGCAAGCACAATACATTTTTTATCACTCAATTTTTGCAGAAAATCATTTGATTCTTGCACCACTGGATTTTTCGATAGAACAAGATAATGGAGAAATTCTTTTACTCGCTTTTCACGGCAACAGATGGGTTGCCTTAAGAAATCTACCTGACCGTCCAAATTTTCCATGCACATCTTAATAGGATCACATGATTCAGCAATTTCCAAAGGCACGGTAAGATCTTGATACCTTTTTTCCGATTGCAATTCTCGATCTGATATCTCCTTGCCAGACAGTTCTTCTGGCTCAAAAAAAACGTATTGTTGTTTGGGTTGTGTTAATTGATCCATACCAACAACAGAAGAGGTAATAGTTAAAAATAGTGATACGTGCAAAATTCTTTGAAGTCTAAAAACAAAAGTTGATTGGCGAGAACCAAGAAAAACGATATTTGCTCGTTTCATAAAAAAACTCCAATGGAAGAAAAGGCAAAAAAAACCGCCATTTTTTGCTTTTTACAAAAAATGGCGGGGTGGACGGGACTTGAACCCGCGACCTTCCGCGTGACAGGCGGACGCTCTATCCAAGCTGAGCTACCACCCCACAATAATAAAAACCCAAATAAGGATTTTCCCTTAAATGGCGCGCCAGACGTAGCCTTGTGCGAAGTCTGGCTCCCCGGGCAGGGATCGAACCTGCGACCCAACGATTAACAGTCGTTTGCTCTACCTCTGAGCTACCGAGGAACAAATTTCAATTGATTTTTGTAAAATGGTGGGCGATGTAGGTTTCGAACCTACGACCCCCAGTTTGTAAGACTGATGCTCTACCACTGAGCTAATCGCCCTTAAAATCCCACCTAACTTACTGGGAAAAGTTTAATGGATATATCCTTAAAAGTCAAAAAAATATATCACTTTTCTTTCACAAACCCCCTTTTTCTTATATGATACTAAACCAGCACCCAAAAATAGCTGTTTTTACATTTACCAAGGCCCAATTATGACACTATTTGAATCGATCAAAACTATCCTCATTTTAGTGGTATTCATGTATGCTGCCCCATTTCTTATTGATGGCATCAAAAAACAGTACATGCCGCTTCTGGAGCCTCGGACAAATATTGGTGTTTTATGTATTACACAACATTTGCATAATTCCTTTTGCTTAACGGAGCAAATCCACTCTTTTTTCAAAAACCCTCTCATTAAAGCAATCGTCATAAAAATAGACTGCGCTGATGCCGCGCCTGCAAGTAGCCAAACAATTTTTCATGATATTCGACAACTCAAAAAAGAATACCCAAAACCTATCATTGCCTTAGTAGAAAACATGTGCCTCTCTGGAGCATATCTTATTGCAAGCGCATGCGACTATATTATTGCACCGGAATCGGCACTTATTGGTAATATTGGACACTCATTTAGCGCGTGGCCATTGCAACAAATCGATCCAGAAAAAAAGAACCATTTTGAATCAATAGAGAATGAAACATATCAACAATTAACTAAGCACGTTGCTCTGAGCAGAAAGTTGTCTCTGACCACCACCGCTAACTGGGCTGATGGAAAGTTTTTCACAGGAACACAAGCATTAGCGCTGGGACTCATTAACGAAATTGGTTCAATGTGCACGGTAATAAAAATCATCAAAGAGAAATCTCTAACTGATGGCGAAATCGAATGGATAGATCTTAACTGGGGTCCCCAATTGAAGTGTAACGTAAATTGGGGCTAAAAATAGAGTAGATCGAACTTCCTCACAACAAGGCTTAAAGCTTATTCGAAAATTAATTAATACCCATTATTAGCTGCGCTCACCCTGAACTTGTTGAAGGGTTTCTTCGAGCGCTCGAGGAAACCCTTCAACAAGTTCAGGGTGAGCGCAAGAGTAAAATTAGATATTTTAGAGAATTTTGAATTTTCGGCTAAATCTTTATGTAATGTCTTCTTTAGCAATGAGAGTACAATACCGCACGGCGTTAAAATCTAATGCCGGCTTGACAGTAATAGTATAAAACAAGTCATTTTTATCGGCTGAGATAACTTTCCCTAAAGCAAACCCTTTGGGAAAAACAAGCCCTTCTCCACTAGAAAGCACCGTATCATCTTTATCAACTGATGCCAAATGACTTACATACCGCATTGTAGTAGACAATGCATCATTGTTACCTTCATGAATACCTGTTGCATTGCTCTTTCCGGCTATTGCTGCAACTTTGCAATCAGAATCAGTAATCAAACAGACTTTACAATACCACGGGTAAACTGCGGCAACTCTCCCAACAATATTGTTACCATACAGAACAACCATATCTTTTTTTATACCTTGTGAAAAACCTGCATCAACAAGGAAAAATTGATTGCTTGATGAAAAATGTCGCGCTAATACTTGCGCCATACAACCTTTGTGTAATTGATATCGCTTATTAAAATTACGTAGCTCAGCTGTTTGATCAGAATGTGAATGAAACGCTTTGAGCTCAATGTTTTCGGCTAAGAGTTTCTCGTTTTCCTGCTGCAAGCAGTGTATGCGGCCTTCAAGATCATGCATTGTTGCCCGGCGATCAAACCATGCTGCAATCGGAACAATAACAAACTGCTGAGCACGTAGCAATGGATAGAGTGCTGATGATGACACCACTTCAACAACAGAAACACCCAATCGCATAGAGTGGCGAACAACAAAAAAAGATATAATTATAAAAATAACAACAACTATTAATTTATTTTTATGCACAATGAAAACTCTTTCTACTCAACTTTTTTACCCCAATTTTTTACCCCAATTTCCACTTCATTTCAATTGGGGACCCCATGCAAAGAATAGCTGAGTATGGAACCAAGAACATGGGGCTACAATTGCATATAAATATTAAAAACTCTTGTTTTTGATACCAAATCATTCTATGGTGAACACGCTATGATAATTTTTATACTATGTTATAGCAAATAAAAATCAATGTAATAAAAAAAGGAGTCTTATAGTGAAACGTAACGCCCTTTTAACAACAATTTTTCTTGCTCCCTGTGCACTCTATTCTATGGATACTCCAGAGAATATTGTTCCTCCAAAAATTCTTACACATAAAAAAGAAGTGAATAATCTTTGCCTAGCAACATGTGCAATGCTTAGAAACTTTGAATCCTCAGACACAAAAAACCCTAGTTGCCTGATTAAAATCATAGAGGAAACAGATTGCTTAAGATCGCATATAACAGGAAAAGAAATTGGTTTTTATTTACTAAAACATAGAGAAAGCATATTGCCACGCATTTCATTCAATACGTATAGCAATCCTATAGTTGCAGCTGTATTTTTTGCGCGCCTTGATGATTACAGTGCTGATCTGGTAAAACAACAACTGGTGTCTCCGAACATAACACAACTAAAACATCACTTAAAGAATGTCCAAATCTCAAGAACAGCTGACAATGCTCGCGCTAAATTTGGCATTAGCATTCCAGAAAAAACTATCACTGAAAAAACAATCCCAACTCCAGACTCAGTTGCTCTAACAGCATTCAACACACTCTTTAATCAAATTCTAGCAATGATCAAAGAAAATCCCAAAGAAATCAAAAGAACCGCAAAGCTAATCTATCATGCCGAATTAAACAGACAACTGGCATCGAACGATAGCCAGACAGCAACAAACTCCCAGTAAATAATATCTTGTCACTAGAGCTCAAATTGTATCACAATGCTTCTTTTGTGATACAATTTGCCGTATTATAAGACCCATGTTACAATAAAATCTACTGTTACTTGAGCTTTTCAATACGATGGATCATTATGCACTATGATATTTCGGCTAACACCCGGTCTCTGTATATTCATTGGCCGTTCTGTCCCTATCGCTGCCATTACTGCCCTTTTGTGGCATTAGCATCGCACGATCCATTTATGGAACGATATCATAACGCCCTGGCCAAAGAAATTAGAGAATTTGGTAGCAAATATTCAGAAAAGCTGCCCATCGATACTATCTATTTTGGAGGGGGTACACCCAGCACCTATCCTGATCATCTCCTACTTGACATGTTTGGTATACTAAGAGAGTTCTTTATATTTGATGAAAAAACAGAAATAACACTAGAAGTTAATCCAGGTACAGTACGATTTGAGCAATTGGCTTTATGGAAAAAATTGGGAATTAACCGCATAAGCATCGGGGTACAGAGCCTTAATGATTCAGTCCTACAGAAACTGAATCGCCTCCAGAAAGCAACTGATGTTTATTCTTTGCTTGATAATGCTCCCAATTATTTTGATAACATCTCTGTGGATGTCATTTTGGGGTTACCGGAAGTTAGCACAACAGAATGGGAAAACTTGTTAGCAAAAGTGGTCACATGGAAGATTACACATTTATCAATGTATATTTTAGAAGTGCATGACACCACTCCGTTGTTTTTTAACGTTAAATCAAAAAAAGTTACGTTACCGTGCGATGACGATGTTGTTGACGCATACCATTGGTCCCGTGAATTTCTTGCCAAACACGGTTTTACTCAATATGAGGTTTCTAGTTTTGCACGAATGGGAAAAGAATCTCGACATAACACCACCTATTGGGAACGCAAACCATATCGCGGATTTGGGCTTGGTGCATGTTCATTTGATGGCACATCTCGCCTGCAAAACGAGAAAAATCTCATTAAATATTTGGAAAGTATTGAGCAAGACAAATATGAACCAACGTTTGCAGAAAGTATAACCAAAGACCAAATATATGCCGAAAAAATTATGCTGGGACTTAGAAGGATAAAGGGGGTTTGTTGGGAAGAAATTAGTAGCGATTTAAGTAGCGAGCAAAAAGAGAAGCTCAAAATAACAATCGATTCATTGCGACAAGAAAATTTAATTACCGAAAATAATAATCGCCTACAATTAACCCCTACGGGATTGGTTGTAGAAAATGAGATTATAACGAGACTTTCTTTATAAAAGTCACTTTTTCTTTAATAAACTAAAAAATGTGTGATATTGATAGTACTTATTTATGTAAGTTAGGGTATTCATGGCAAAACATGTTGGCGTAAAATTACCAGAAGATTTATTAGCGGTCTTAGCAAAGGGACAAACAGTCGGTATTCTTGCAACATTCTCGGAAAAAGGCCTTCCGAATACAACGCCTGTTCAATGTATTGCAGCAAAGGGACTTGAAAGCCTTTTGCTCACCATTCACAAAGACCATACAGGTTACCACAACATGGTGTGGCAAAAAAAAGTTATGATCTGCTTTTTAGATGAAGGTAACGTTGCTTATAGCGTTTTGGGCCGAGCTGGCGTTGTACGCGCTCCTTCTATAGTTCACCCTTTTATGAATGTTGTTCGTATTGATATTATCGATATTAAATCTGATAGATCTCCGCTCACTAGAGTAGATAGCGGTGTAAAATGGAGCTATACTTCAGCTGATGCCGAAGAACTATCAAATGCTTTAATGGATGAGATAAAAGAACTCTCCGAGAGTCTTTAAAAAAATAAAAAAGGAGAATAGCGTTATGCTTACACATATAATAATGATGATAATGATGCTCAGCTCAGTATCATTTTTTACTTTTTCTCAAGAAGCACCCGCAGACACATCTGAGGATATACCCTCCTCCGCTGAAGCTATGGCGGACAGGCAAGAAGAAGTATCGGTAGAAGATGTTGCATCTCCAGAAGAAACAGCACCAGCAGATCAAGATACATCATCACAAGAGGAATCATTCCCTGAAGCTGCAGCAACCTCTCAAGAAACACAAGAAAAAGCTTCTTCTTCAGCTGATGCTACTGCTGATACAACGGCGGACACATCAACGGATACGCAAGAAGCTGCTCCTGCAGAACAAACAGATGAAACGCCCTCCTTCGCCGGGGCTATGGCGGACACGGTAGAAGTTGCAGCAGAAGAAGTTGTTGCAGATGAGCCAGCGCCTATCGTTCAACCAGCATTGGTAGAAGACCAAGAAATAATCATTCCAGAAGAAGAAACTGAAAAAATAGAACCGAGTGGTATTGATACTGTATCTATTGAAGACCCTCAAGGCAATTGGTTATTCAAACGTATTTGGTGGGAACGCGCTGAAGAACGATATGAAAAAATACGCCTTATGGTTGATGCAATCTGGGAATCTCGCACTACATTTTTCATCGAACGTAATAAACTTGATAGAAACGTTTTAGATCCTTTCTACATTAACATTGGAATTGATCAAGGCGAACTCCAAGTAATACTTGCTGAGATCAATGATTTCTTCGAAAAACAACGCGAGCAACAGGGTGAATTGACTGATCAAGAACGCATGTTGTATGAATCATATGCAACAGAAGAAGAAACATTAAAGCAACTGAAAAGCGATGTTGAGTCAATTGCCAATCTTGACCATGCTATTGATGATGCATTAGGTACACTCATGAATCAGATCAATCGAGTAAGACAATTCGAAACACAAGCATGGGATAACTTTAAAGAAATTGCTCATATACTCAACGATACAAAGGCACGTGAACTTTATTACATGATAGAAGGCGCTGCACGTAATATCAAAAACATTAGTGTTTATTTAGAAAGAGAGTTTTTCACTCATTTTAATAAACTCATTGCTGATGCAACAAAACATGTAAATCGCGTGCAAAGCCAGATTGATGCCCTTAAAGAAAAAGGTATCAGCTTTAAACGGCAAACCGAACTCCTTGAAGAACAGAATGCTAAGCAGCAACAAGAAGATGATTCCGATCAGGATGAAGACGTTAAACCAAAACCGCAACTTGGTTGGTTTGGATGGATTGGATCATTATTTACTGATGCACTCAGTTCGATTTGGTCTATTCTTCGTATGCCGTATGATATGATTTTTGGAAAATAAATATAATTCAAAAATGTATTTGTATAACCCCGGCTGCCTCAATGCATCCCGGGGTTATTTTATGTACAAACACAGGTTTAGCATAGTTTTTGGGCTAAATTTGTTGATAATACAGAATTTCTCGCTATACTAAAACACATCTTTAAAAGATATGCCGGGGTGGTGAAATTGGCAGACACGCAGCCTTGAGGTGGCTGTGGGAGAAATCCCATAGGGGTTCGAGTCCCCTCTCTGGCACCAGACTACGCGTAAAGCTTCGTCTGGCACGCCATACAAAGAAATTAATTGTGTGGCTTTTTTCGTAAAAAAAAGAGAGTATTGTATCTAGATTGTTTAAGGAGTTTTTTCGATGAAACTAACAGCTCGACGTATTGCAAGTTCCGAATTAATGATATGGTTGCTATTATGTGTTGTCGGTCTTTATTCACTCTATCCTCTTCGTAAAACATTACGCTTTGGTATAGATTTAGTTGGCGGAACATATTTAACACTCGAAGTACAAACAGATAAGGCCGTTGAAGCAGAATTAGCGAGCAAGCTGCAAAGTATTGATACTCGGTTTAAACGCGAAAGATCCATTTCTCTTCTTTCTAAAACAATTCTGGATGGAAAAATTGTTCTTACCTTCCAAAATCAACAGCAAACACAAGATGCAGCTCGCATTTTAAAGGCTGATCAGCGTGAGTTGGCACAATCTGTTGATAAAAATAGCATTACTCTAAGCTTCCCTGAACAAGTTGAAAAACGCATTAAAAATGATGCAGTATTGCGTAATATTGCCGTATTGCATGCACGTCTTGATAAATTCAGTGTTGCTGAAATTCCTATAGTACAACAAGGTGAAAGAAATATTATCGTTGAATTGCCTGATGTAGCCGATCCTCAAGTAGCAAAAGATATGATTGGCCGCGCAGCTCTTCTTGAATTCAAGCTCGTTGAAAAAATGGGTTCAAGCGAAAAAGAATTATTGCTTGAATACGATGGCGACCTACCTGATGACTTGCAAATATTGCCTGGAGAACGTGATGGTGGGCGAGAAGTTTATTATGTGGTACAAAAATATGCAAAAGTAACTGGTAACATGCTTTCTAACGCGCAACCTACCATTGGTGGAAGAACTGGTGCTGATGCTATTGTACTCTTTTCATTCAATGATGAAGGTGCCGATAAATTTCATGAGCTGACCAGCAAAAATATTGGACGCCAACTTGCAATAGTACTTGATAATGAAGTAATTTCTGCACCACGAGTAGAATCTGCAATTCGTGGATCTGGTAGCATTACTGGCAACTTTACTTCCCAAGATGCAAAACAACTTGCATACCTACTCAAATCAGGATCTTTTGCTGCTCCAGTTACCTTTGAAGAAGAACGACAAATCGGACCTTCTCTTGGAGCCGAATCAGTAAAAAGTGGTTTGTATTCTTGTCTTGGTGGATTTTTATTGGTACTTCTATTCAGCTTATACTACTATAAACTTTCCGGATTGCTCGCGTCATTGGCATTGTTATATAACTTGATTTTTATACTTGTTGGCCTTGCATGGCTACGAGCTACATTGACATTGCCTGGTATAGCTGGAATGACCCTTACTATTGGTATGGCAGTTGATGCTTCAATCTTGATTTACGAACGTATTAAAGAAGAGCTCGCAAAAGGAAATGGTCTTCAAAACTCTGTTGATCAAGGTTTCTCTGGAGCAATGGGTGTTATTTTAGATGGTAACATTACTACCTTTATCAGTGGTATCGTGTTGTATCATTTGGGGTCTGGCCCAATCCAAGGTTTTGCAGTTACACTTATGCTTGGGATTATTGCTACATTGGTAGCAACACTCTTTTTCTTAAGATCATTCTTTAAGTTTATTTTAGGTAACTTTAGCATTCAAAAGCTTTCTATTTAAAAAATCTTTTGATATAATATTGAGCACCTACTACAAGAAATTGCAGTAGGTGCTTGTTAAAAAATTTGATATACTCTGGTAAATTAGTGGCGGCGTAGCTCAGTTGGTTAGAGCGGCGGAATCATAATCCGTAGGTCCGGGGTTCAAATCCCTGCGCCGCTACCAAACTTTTACCCCAGCTTCATACATTACGCTGGGGACCCCGGTAAAGATAACTGGGGGGATAAAAGTTTGCCCTTCGTAGCCTTGGCGTAGTAGGGCGATAAAAATAAAAGTCGATCTTCTCTCCGATAGAAAACCCCAGAACAAAAAAACTCATGTCTGATAAAGAACTTTCTCTTCCGATGATCTTAACGTATATACGATTAATTGGTGCACCGTTGGTGTTACCCTTTTTTCTTGTCTATCTTTTACCTTATAATGTCTTTTGGCTTAATTGTAGCCTGGCTACGTTATTCTTCTTGTTTGGGTTAACTGATTTTTTTGACGGATACTTAGCACGCAAATACGGTCAAGTTACCACCACTGGAGCTATGCTCGATCATATCGCTGATAAATTTTTATTATATTCAACACTAATCGGTTTAATCGCAGCACACAAACTATACTTTTTCTGGGCAATACTGTGGATTGGCAGGGAATTTTTTATTATGACTCTGCGGCAAATAGCATTGGAACATGATGTTTCTATTACGGTGTCATCATATGGTAAAGTAAAAACAGTTATGCAGATTGCATGTTTAACGGTGGTAATTGCAAATCCCACTCATGGACTGAGCATATCTGCATCATATTGGAATATAGCTGAATTAACCTTGTTACTTTGCGCAACAGCACTGTCATTAGCAAGTGCATATAATTATTTTGTTGTATTTATGCAGCAATTTTCTCAAAAACTATAAGCCATTCTGTGCTTTTATTGAGCGAGATAATCCTCTATCAATTTCTTGTACAAATCAAATTCAAATCGCTTTGCTACTAATAAGTAAATTGTCTTATAATGAATGGTCTTTTGTTGATTTTCACGTAAATAGGTAAAAATCGTGGACAAAGCAATATGTGCAGCATTCTCCCAGGGAAAACCGACTTCTGTTCCGAGAGTAGTAAACGCAACATTTACTTGCGTCTCTTTCTTTTTGAGTTTCATGACGCACTCGAGAGCCCTGCTATAGCAAAGCTTTAAATCTTTCGCAGCTTCAACGATTGCATCTTTCCCTTGATATTCAAAAGAAACAAACTCTTTTTGGTTCCTAAGACAAAATCGTATTGCATTGTATGAAAAAATCTTTTCAAATGTCTTTTGCTCATCATCCCAACATTCGCCTTCTTGCTCAACACATGGCTCAGTGATCCTCAAAACGCTCCCCTTAGTCAATACAGTTCTGAACTTATCTCGCGGTCTTTGATCCACGCCATGAAAACGAAAAGGTGTATATTCTTGTTTTTCTCTCAGATCTTCCTTTTTTTGCAATGCTTGATTTTTTTTGATGAAAACTTTCTTATCGTAAGAGTAAATTCTGCCTGGTACATCACGGTCTACCTCTCCCTTCTCCAACAGCCATTGCTCATTCTTGCCAACAATCGTATAATCCACTTCACCATTTGAGTAGTTATACGTTGCCGCCATCATAAGACGAAGTTGCGTACCATGAAGAAGTTGCGTACCATGAATAGGAGTAACATATGTATTATTTTCCATAGCATGAATAACGGTAATGGTAGCAAAAAATAACGATATGCTTACAAAAAAATTTTTCATCGATAAAAACCCTTTCTTAATTTTTTCGAATTTAACTCAAAACATGCTACTATAAGATAGAAAATTATACGAAAAAACTATTACTTTTGGAATTTTATTATGGATATGTTCATTATAATTATAGGACTTCTCGCATACTTGGTCGGCGCAATTCCTACCGGCTATCTGATTGCAAAACTCAAAGGAATAGCTGACATTCGTGAACATGGATCTGGCAACATCGGAGCCACCAATGTTTCCCGCATATTGGGCAAACAGTACTTCTTTCTTATTTTTTTGATCGATGCGGGCAAAGCACTCTTATTTATACACGCAATAAAACCTTATTTTGATTTTGATTACCTGTGTATTTGTGCAGGCATAGTATTGTTCGGCAATGGTTGTTCAGTATTTTTACGTGGCAGCGGTGGTAAAGGCGTAGCAACACTCTTTGGCTTACTGGTCGCACTGAGCACGCACACTGCAGTTATGCTCTTTGGTATATGGGCTATACTGTTGGCTATCACACGCACTGTTGGCCTTGCTTCAGTGGGTGCTGCTGTGTGGTTGCCTTTTTGTGCATATCTTATGCATAATCCACCACTATTTTTGTTTTCTTTATTTGCCACGCTATGGATTGTGCAAACACATAGATCTAATATTGCAGCATATTGGAATAATCGTTGAACAAAAAATTCACCGCTTGTCTCTTTTTTGGCATGATAGTATGCATTGGCGCAACAGCGGTTGGAGTTTTATTAAAAAATTATCGTTATGTACAAAACAGGAACTGTATGAAATTTATTGACGTTGCACGTAGTTTTAATGAAATTGAACCGATTGCAGCACGCCTCGAAATAACCCGCTTACTTGCGCAACTATTCAAAAACGCATCTGCACATGAAGCAGAAATAATTGCATCTCTTTCTCTGGGAGAACTCCGTCCGCCGCATTTGGGAACTCAGTTTAATATTGCTGAAAAAAGCCTTATTAAAGCGGTAGCTGTTTTTTTAGACGTTTCAGAAGAAACAGTCAAAAAAAATATGAAAGCAGCTGGCGATATTGGACTAGTTCTTAATTCATACGAATGGCAACATACAAAAGAACTCTCTGTGACGCAAGTATACGATGCCCTATGCACAATAGAAAAAACAGGCGGAACAGGATCACAAGAAGAAAAAATTAATCTTCTCACTCAACTATTTGCAGAGCTCGACCCATTATCAGCAAAATTTGTTGCACGTATGGTAATCGGCAAATTGCGTCTTGGCTTTTCTGATATGACGATCATTGATGCACTTTCTTGGATGGAAGTTGGCGATAAATCATTACGCCAAGCGCTGGAAGATGCGTATAATATCTGTGCTGACATTGGCCTTATTGCACGTACGCTCAAAGAAGGTGGAGCTACGGCAATTAAACACATGCACATCAAGCTCGGCACTCCCATTCTCCCTTCAGCAGCAGAACGCCTCCCCACGGCAAAGGCAATATTTGAAAAATTAGGAACCTGCTACGCCGAACCAAAACTTGATGGTTTTCGCTTACAAATACATCTTGATAAAACAAAATCTCATACAAAGGTTCACTTTTTCTCTCGTAACTTGCAAGATATGTCGGCGATGTTTCCTGATATCGTCAAAGAACTGCTCAAGCTTGATGTAGAAACATTGATCTGCGAAGGCGAAGCAATTGGGTTCGATCCAAACACGGGAGGTTTTTTACGTTTCCAGGAAACGGTAAAACGCAAACGAAAACACGGCGTAGAAGAAGCTGCAACAGAATTCCCACTCCAACTATTTCTATTTGATTTACTGTATCTCAACGGGCAAAGTTATTTGGATACGCCATACCTCAAGCGCCACACTCAACTAGAAAAATTATTACACAACGTAAAATCAGAACACCTGTTTGTTATCGAACACAAAGAAATGAGCAATGCTAAGGAACTTGAGGATTATTTCTTTGCAACCGTAGCAACAGGACTCGAGGGCCTTGTGGTAAAACGCCCTGATGCCATCTATCAACCAGGCAAACGTAACTTCAATTGGATTAAGCTAAAACGCCAAGAAGAAGGTCATCTTGAAGATACATTAGATTGCGTCATTCTAGGATACTATCCAGGCAAGGGCAAACGCGCACACTTTGGCATAGGAGCATTTTTAGTTGGGGTGTATAACAAACAGTTGGATATGTTCCAAACCGTTGCAAAAATTGGCACCGGTATGACAGATGATGAATGGCGAACATTAAAAAAGAAATGTGATGCGTTAGCAACAGAACATAAACCTAAAAATATTCAATGCGCAAAAGAATTAACTCCTGATGTCTGGGTAACGCCAGAATTGGTATGCCGTGTACGTGCTGATGAGATTACCCTATCACCACTGCATAGCGCCGGCAAAACTGAAAAACATCTTGGATATGCGTTGCGCTTTCCACGCTTTATGGATTATCGTGCAGATAAAGGCGCTGATGAAGCCACAACTGACCATGAAATTAAACGATTATATGAAGATCAGTTTATAAAATAGCGCAAAATTCATTAAGTTCTTCTCAAAGTATCTTATCGCGCTCGTCCTGAACTTGTTGAAGGATTTCTCCGAGCGCTCGAAGATATTCTTCAATAGGTTCAGAACAAGCGCGGGAAATAGTGTACGTCTTTGTGAATCTTGCTATAGCACATACAAAAAAGCCACCGAAAATATCGGTGGCCTTTTTAATATCTCAATTATTGACTACGCTTGTTGTGTTGCTAAATATTCTTTAGCTGCAGCAATACGTGCTTGCGGACTTGGATGAGCTCCAATGAACGTTTCATGATATACTTTTTTGTAAAAATTAATGAAAGACTGTCCAGCTCGCGCCAAATAATAACGACCTGCAAGCTTATAATAATCACAGGAAGAAAGGCCTTGCTTGTTTTGCTGCAACAATGCATATATTGGTGCAAATTCTTCTTCCCGCAATTGATCTTTTTTCAATATCAATTCAAAAAATTCTATAAGACCTTGTCCTTTGCCATTTGCTTCATAAGCAAATTGGTCAGCTTCTTTTTCAAAACGCTTATTAACAATGTATGAAGGAATTAACGATGCAAAACAGTCAGTCATTGCATACACTGCATACATCTTTAAAAAGTTGGGAACTTCAACTCTCTGCATAACTGTTTCACCATCTGCAGCAGTTACCATTATATCCTGCATTTTAGTCATAGGAACATATTTTGCAATAACCGCTATAAGACCAATCCAGACGCCCCATTCCAACACTGATAACTTTAACAGTTTATTAGTGTGATTATGCTTAATGTGGCCAATTTCATGTGCAGCAACAGCTTCTATCGCATCATCAGATAAATCTTTAATTAATTTTTGTCCAAAAACAATGGCTCCAGTGCTTGTAAGAAACTTTTCAGCAAAGGCATTAAAAAAGCCTTCTTGACGAGTTATGAATATTGGTGGAGTAGCAATACCTGCTTTTTTACAAACGCCATCAATGTAGGCGTACAAGAGTGGCATTGTTTCTGGAAGAACCATCACAACATCACAATTTAAAAATTCGGATCTAATAAATCTTTGAACCCACGTCAAATTCCTATATGTAGTAACATCCCGTTGAATAGCGGCCAAACCCTGATGAGCATCTTCATCAAACAGTAACTTTGTTTCTGGTGCTTTTTTCAGCGCTTTTAGTTCTGAGTAATAAACACCATGATTATCAGTTTCTGCAGCACATAAATCAACACTGTGCAACAAAACAACTATTGCCGCTAAAAAAACATGTGAGATCTTCATAAGACGCCATCCTTGTAGTTAAAAAAATTACGATATTTCAATCGGTATAGCATAGCAAATAATAAGCAAAGTGATATCTTATTTTTTCTCCGGCATCGTCCGATGAATAATCTCAACAGCTCGTAAATAATCATGTTCAATTTGCTCTTGAATCGCCTGAGCATTAGCAAACTTAATAATCTCACTGCCATGAAGTAATGCTTTAAGTTCTTCTAGAATATGATTCTCAAAATCTTGTTTTTTCTCCAAATATTCAAATACCTCTGCGTCAGTTTTGCCGATTACGTCATACCCAAAACGTTCGTGCAAATAGCGCTTGAGTAGTGCTGAAACAGTTAGATAAAATTCTTTACCATGCGCGGCAGTAACTTTGTGCTCTTTTTTTAATTGCGTTAATTCAAGCAGCGCCTGATCCCAGATTGGTAGTTTTTTTCTTTTGCGATAGGCAAGGTATTTTTTGACGAACAATGCTACGACTAGCAACAGTACCGCACACGCACAAATTTGCACCGCCAGCTTAAATTTATCTGTCTGCCAGAATGGTACATGCCACAACCCATAATTTTCGTAGAGGCCGGTTTTTTCATTTAATTTCATAAAACAACTCTTTAGTATGACATTCGTCTTCGGAAGAACTTTACCATTTCAGCCAAATAGTCAGTACGATCTGGCGATACATCAACCAAATCAACACCTCGTTGCTTGAATAATCTATTTTGCTTTTCAATACGCGCAGCCAAAAACCTTTTAACTCCATTGTTACGGGTATTACGTAAATCTAATTCAACCAATTCACCCGTTTCCAAATCTTCTATCGTAATAAACCCAACGGCTGGCATTGCTTTTTCATTACCATCCAAACAACGCACCGCAATCAAATCATATTTACGCGCTGCTTGGGAAAGATACGTATCCAAAGCATCATCAATAAAATCAGAAACAAGAAACACAATTGCATCGCTTTTTTTAACAGAAAGAAGATGTTGCAATGCGTGTGATATATCTGTTTTTGATTTTTTTGGCGCAAAACTGAGCATTGTTTCCATAATGCGATGAATGTGATGCAGGCTACTACCCGGCGGAATATAAGCTTCAACCTTGTCAGAGAATAACAAAAGCCCCACATGATCTTTACCATGCTGAGCTACTAATGCTAATACACTTGCAAGCTCGCTAATACGATTGTACTTATTAGAAGTTCCGGAACCAAAAACGCTTGATTGCGAAACATCAACCGCCAAAAAAACTGTTCTGCTACGTTCTTCAATATACTGCTTTACTAACAACTTATCGGCTCGCGCAGAAGCTTTCCAATCAATAAAACGGATATCATCGCCAAAATTATATTCACGGATTTGATCAAATTCAAAACCGCTTCCTTTTATTGCTGAACGACTATCGCCCACAAGAGCGCCATTCAACAACCGACGTGTAAAGATCTCTAGTTGCTTAATTTTACTCGCAACTTCAGGGGATACTAATTTCTTTTTTTCTGTCATAATTTACTCGACTTTATTAACATGCTGCTGGCTCAATGCATGTCGTCTGAAAATTTCATAGGCAATATAAATTACAAAACTCGGTCGCAGTGCACGCGCCTGCCCATCAATCCCTAAAATGAGAATAATTATTGGTATGGCAATAGCAACACCTAATAAAGCCAATGAAGCATTTCTTATCGCTTTTTGATTATCACCAATAACACCTACAAATCCGGCTTTGGTAAAAAATGTAGTACATATTCCGACAATTACTATTATTGCATATAAAAATAAGATAGAAGAAGACTCTGATGATAAATAAACAGGAATAGATTCAGGTAAAATGCTGATTATTAAAACAGAAATCATACATATATAAAACACGAGCAGTGGCCTATTAATAGTGATCTTCTTATACCAAGAAGTACCCAATGCAACCGCTGCAAAAAAACCAACCAGTTGCAAAGTATAGAGTTTTCCATCACTAGCAACAGCAAATACTACTGCCAATAACAATAATATATTTACCAAGGTAATCACCTGTTCTGACTTCATAATACTCTCCTTGCTCACATCAATTTAATGTAAGAAATAAGTTTGTTCTATCCTGCTCGCCCCGAGTGATTTTACAAAGCACTTGTGCGCAGTAAAATTGTATCGAAGGGTAACAAAATATTTTATTAAATAACATTTCAAATTTACCCTTCGATACATTCTTTTACGCTACGCTTCAAAGAACACTCAGGGCGAACGGAATAGTGATAAAATTTCAAATAATTGAACTTAAGATAGTATCGCAAAAATCAAACACTTATCCAGCAACCATAAAAAACTTAATACCTACCACTTAAACTCCCAAGGCTTACCACGCGGCCCCTCTGTCACAAAACGCAATCTCCAATCATATAATGCCAAAGGCAACATAAAGAGAGTAAATGCCTGCGTATAAAAAGAGAACAAAGCCGCCAAAACAGATGCTGCTAATAATTTTAATGATGCAATACGTACCGCCCTCTTATCATCAGATAGCACGCCTACAAAGCCTGCTTGTGTGCAAACCATAGTAAATAATCCCACTCCAATAATAAAAGCAAATGGCAATAAGTACCTATAGGTATCATAGTAATATAAAACAGAAAACATATTATTTAACCATGCTACCGATCCAATGGATACAAATAAGCTGAGTGCTAAAATGAGCCTGTTAATAATTTCTTTTTTATAAATCTGAATAACAAAAATAAAATAAGACAAAATGCTGCAAACAATACACATAAGGGCTGGAGACCACGGATCCATAAAATCTGAATAATTTTCTTTTAAACTAGAAGTCAGATCAACAAAAATACAAATGAAAATCATGAATATAAGATTGTAATACATTCTAATTTCTTTAAAAGCAACTTGCATCAACTACTCTCCTTTTTTTAGAGATTTAAAACAGCCCCTCATTTTTCAAAATTTCAGGAAGTTTTATGCTTCCATCAGGCTGCTGATAAGTTTCCATTAATGCTACCATCAACCGTGGCAATGCCAATGATGAACCATTCAAGGTATGCGCAAGTTGTGTTTTGCTATCCTGTTTATCTTTAAATCTGATCATGCCGCGACGTGCCTGGAAATCAGTACAGTTACTCACGGAAGATATCTCTTTGTACTCATTTTGGCCCGGGCACCAGACTTCAATATCGTATGTTTTAGCTGATGAGAAAGACATATCTTGCGTAGCAAGAACTAAAATACGGTAATGCAACCCAAGGATTTGTAAAATTTCTTCAGCGCACGCAAGCATACGCTCATGCTCATTCCATGATTCTTCTGGTGCGCAAATTGATACAATTTCCACCTTTTCAAATTGACGCATTCTGATCAACCCACGTTCATTTGCACCGTACCCACCACCTTCACGCCTAAAACAGCTGGTAAAGGCCGTCATGCGAACAGGAAGCTCATCTTTCATAAGAATTTTGTCACGGTACATATTCGTCAAATTAACTTCAGATGTTGGGGTCAAGAATAGATTGTCACCAGGAACTGCAAATGCCTGGTCTTTAAATTTTGGAAAGTTACCGGTAACTTCCAAGCTTTTTTCATTTAATAGCACGGATGGCAGCACAAAATTAAATCCACGCTTATTATTGTGCTTAAGCATAAACATTGCCAGAGCATAGAGTAATTTTACCCCATCGCCCTTATACAGCGCAAAATTTGCACCCGCCAATTCTGTTGCCGCTGCAAAATCAAGCCAGCCCAAAGATTCGCCTAATTCAACATGATTTTTGAGAGGAAAATCGTACGTAGGCTTTGTTCCGTTGTAACGCTCTACCAAGTTATCTTCAACAGTTCCCACAGGAACGGATGCATGAGGAAGATTTGGACAGGTCAAATAGAGCTGTTGAAAAGCTTGCTCAACGTCAACAAGCTCATTTTCTTTATTTTTTAATTGATCACTGATTTCAGCTGATTGTGCCCGCAACTCAGGGGTAATGCCATCGCGCCCCTTTTTGGCCAATTCATTCTTCTGCGAGCGCAAAGTTTCAACATCTGATCGAATAGATCTCACTTTTTTGTCTAAAGAAAGTAATAGATTTACATCAAAACTAGGGTCTTTTTTTTGAAGTGCTGCAGCAAACAATTCCGTGTTTTCGCGCAATAAGCTAAGATCAATCATGAATACCTCTACAACAGATTAAAGTGATCTAATATTATCTAAAAAATAATACCTCAAATTACCTTTTTTGACTATGCACTAATTTTTTTTCCTGTATAGTAGATAATATAATTATACAAGTTTTAATTATTAACCAAAAAACATTGATTTTAAAAGAGTTTATATGAAACCGATATTGTGCGGAATTATTATTCTTGCCGGCGTAAACCCACTCTTTAGTGCAGAAATAACAACGAAAAAACTCGTTCTCGCAAAAACAAAAAAAGAACACTCGAACCAGGTAGCACCCGCTCAGCACATAACAAGGGCTCTCAATACAATTGAAAACGGACTAACTCTTTTCCATGCAGGCGAAGGCCTGCAAGCAAAACCTCTGCTGCTTAATGGATATAATTATTTGCAGAAATACGACCCAACAATTTCCTCTATTAACCCATTTCGTCAAGATATTATCTACCGCGCCGTTATCCAAACTCACCTGAGAACTCAAGACTTATCCGCCAATGATATTGATACAGCCATCGCTTTTGCCTATAAATTTAATGCAATAGGTTATAATGCTCCGGCTAAAACGAGAGATTTTCTTATAAATATCGCATCTCAAGCTCGCAGTCAGGAAAATTATGTACTAGCCGATTTGTGTCATACAAAAGCTCTTGAGCTTTTTGAACAGGAATGGCACGAAAATAAAGCAGTTAATCAGTTTGAATGCGAAGCTCTTTACAACGAATCGGAGTGGGATTACTTATCATATGAGACATTCCTTGAGCAAATGGGACGCTCAGAATTAGATGCTTTTTCTTTACGAAAAGAACAAAGAAAACTAGATAAAATAATTAAGCAGATACGATCTTTAGCAAAAAAAGGTTCCATCCCAGCACAATGTTTTTTAATAGAAACCTATATAAATGGCAAGCATTATATCCCAGTTTCTCATGATCAGGCGATCACATGGTGCGAAAAATTTATCCTAAACCTCGCAAAACTGCCCAAACTCACTCCATTACCACATAAATGCTCTGCTTTTCCTCTTTATCTTCAAAAACTTTCCTCCTTTAACCAACAAGTTCTTTCTTTATGCAACTACTACCATGTATTATCAGCACGCATACTCTCAGATGACAAAGAGATAAAAAAATGTTGCTCTAACACGCAAAAAGATTGCATTTTCCCTTATGAAAACATTGTTGTTAAACTCCTCTCCCGTAATCCTTTACATCTCAAAAAAATTCTCAATATTACTCCGTATGACACACGACTTGCTAAACTTGATACTTTTAGCCATAAACTCCTGCTACAAGAGCTACAATCAACCGAAAACCAGGATGATCTGTATACAACAGCAATAAATCATTTTCTGACATTATGCGCACTGCACGAAAATGAATTGTTCAGAGAATGTTTTGAACTCGAAAAAGAATATCACCCGAGATTTGAAGCTATTGAAAAGTCAGCAGAGAGCTCTTATGCAAAAGCAATGCTTACCAATAAACTCAATACTATTCACTCTGTGCACCTTGACACTTTTATCAAGAATAAAAAATACTTACAAGCCTGGGAAAAGATATACTACCTGATGCTCTCGCCAAGAACACGCTCGAGCGCTTGCCAAGCTCTGATAAACATGGACGCAGCACTAGAAGACAACCCGGCGGAAATCCTCGCATTAACCTCCCAGTCATCACACTATGCTGATATTTATGAAATGCTAGAACAATTAGTAACGCAAAAAGATCATCCAGCATGTGTATGCCATTGCTTAGGCAAGCATTATCAACAAAAAGCAGCTCAACATTCCAAAGCTGGTTCTGCAACCACAATGCCTCTGAAATGTACTGCTGCAAAACATCTGCAATGCTCACTTGCACATGGACGGTGGTCAGATGCTGCCGATCTGCAATCAGCATGCACAGCCCTTACCAGCAATATGCTCAACTATTGCCGACAAGAAATACTCAAGTTAGCAGCTTTACCAGGAGTAAAGCGCCTTACGTACGAATCTTTTACAATAAAAAACATTCTTGAAACTCTTTCTGCAACCAATACAGCCGCATCTGACTTGCACGTCTATTACAACCGGATACTACACCCAATAAGCACTATTCTTATCCCTCAAAAAAGATTATCCTTACTCGATACGCTTGTAGAAACAGTCTTGGCTGATTCACTGTATCCCGTTTCACACTTACAAAAAATTGCATCTGCTCAAGCAACAGATAAAGATTTTGATGCGCTGTATCAATCGGATAGCATTCTGCCTGAACTAATTACTGAAAAATTACAAGCTTTTAGCAGTAATAATAGAGCTGTTCCAAACGCACTCAATAGCTTTCTGGGACAATGGAATTATCGTTCCAAGAATTATAAAAAAGCATTCGAGCATTTAGCACTGTGTAATAATCATGTTAATGATTTAGAATCGCAATGCTTACTTTTTGAAACACATTGTCTTTCAGATGATATAATCACCAAACAAACTATTCAAACAAGCTTGACCATCATAGAAAAAATACTACCTCTGCTTGCACATGCAGGTTCAAACAAACAAGACCTTGCAGCACAAGCACAATTTTTCAATAGACTTACTACCTTGTGCCCTGGATACATTGAAACACTGCTCAATCAAAAACAGTACACTGATGCATATAGATTACTTGAACTGATAGCTCAACGAAAAGAAACGCGCAATCTTGCATGCAAGCTACTCACAAAAGTTGAAGCCGCTCTCGCACAAGAATCGCCTCTATTACAAACCCAACTGCCCACAATAGCCAATCGTAAGAACGTCCACAATCGCCTTGAAAGATTTGCAAAGAAAAAAACTCATTCAGCAGACTACTGCCAATGCATGGGAAATATTTTTGCTCAAGAAGCAAAAAGTAGCACACTTGATACCGCAAGTACTAAGTCTTTAATGCAAAAATCGTTGGATTTTTTACAGTGCGCACTAGAACATGGCAACTGGTCAGAAACAGAGACCTGTTCTCTGCAAAAACAATGTACACAGTTTGCGCAAGAATTATCCGACTATCGCCAACTGTATCAACTTCAGCAAAAAAAGACTGCTGAAAATAGCCCCGCACTCAGGCCATTAATTGCAGACTTACTTTCTTATACACCGGCCAATTCCACTTTTGACGAAATAGAAAATCTGATCCCAGGAAGTAAAAAACTCTTAGAATTTTACGAAACTGATGGCCCTCTCGTTTTACCATTACTGCTCAAAAAACTTGAATCACTTAATGGCGAACATAGCCGTCTCTCTGAAGCATTGCATACCATTATCGGTTTATATAAATATCACGAAGAAGATATCCCTCAAGCACGTGAACACTTCACGCAATGCACACGCAATGAAGACAATCTTTTACTACAAGTTCTCAAGCTAAAAACATGTATTGTTGAAGATGCTGTGCGTATCATTTCACATATTATGCCGCGATTGAGCATCGCAAGAAAAAGCTCCCAACCAAGTCCACAAGACACTTTTGCTATCAATATGGTTTTTGATTCGCTCAATTCCACCTGTAAAAAACATACAGCAATGCTCATTGAAGAAGGAAAATATGCTGAAACATATCAATTAGCCTCTCTCCTCCTGCAAGAACCAGAAACCCACAGAGCCGGTTTGCACACTCTATATGCTGTTGAAGAAAAAGTTGTAGCTGAATGTGATGGCATTGAATCAATTTCGTTACCAAATCGCTCTCAGGCGTATGCTACTTTAGAACAAATAGCTGCACAATCAAACCATAACCATATTGTCTGTTGTTGCCTGGGAAATCTATTTCATCTACAATCACTAAATCAATTAACATCCCCTGAAAATTGTATTCGCTTAAAGAAAGAGTTCCTTAAATACTTTCGTTGCTTACTCACGCATGATGACATCTCTCAAGAAACACGCAATAACGCTCAATTATCATGTGCTAATGTAGCATACGACCTGGGTCACTTTTATAGGGAGCTTGATGATCGCCGGCAAGCAGTTTCTTATTTTAAGCAAGCTGCTGAATACGGTAGACCAGAAGCATGGTTAACCGCAGCTAAAATCTTAATAAAACAATCATCAGATCTGGCTAATGGTACAGAAATAATCGACCTACTAGATAAACATGCTCATAGCAATGCTACCAACCGCTTAGAATCATGCTTATTCCTAGCAGAACAATTCCTAGATATGAATACAATAACTGATAAGGAAAATTTACTACGCTATTTAACCATAGCCGAAGACTGCGGCAATTATAAATATGCTTTTTTGCTAGGCCTTTTACATCACAACGGAATTAGCATAGAAACTAATAATAAAAACGGAGAACCACTCTATTATCTTAGACCCGATCATGATAAAGCACTCTTCTATTACAAAAAACATCTAGAATTGGAGGGTAATATCACATATCCACCATTATGGGGTGCAGTACACTCTCCGGAATATCTCAGAATGATCACCCTCTATAGAATAGCAAACATATTATATCGGCAAGAGAAGATGGAAGACGCATACAACTATATAACACAAGCATTCTCATCTCCGTTGCTATTAGAAGAAGAAATAGGATTTCAAACTCTGGCCGGGCTTATACAAATGTGTGCAACAAGCGATAGTATCAAACCAAAAGGCCTTAAACACTTGTGGTTCCTAGCTCAAAGATTAGTAGAACTAGTGTCAACCGGCGGCATCACCGATCCTATTACTCAGGAAGAATTCTTCCCCATAATTCTCATGACTGACCGTGCACTTGCTGCCGCTTACAACATAACATCGAAAATTATTTCAACAGGAAATGATTCGCAAGAAAGTGTTGATTGGTGTTCCACAGTAGGCTATCTATTGTCTGTCTCAACAGGAAACAAAGCCCTAACAGATAAGTATCGCATGCATAGTATTGCATGCTTAAAATTTGCAGCTGATAGAGGAGACTTAGCAGCAACACTAAGGTTGCTTGGTTCTTGCGAAGAAGAATGCAGTAACTTTGAAAAGCTATATTACATCGAAACAGCACAAAACATACCCAACAATATTCAAAATATAATGAGAGCAAAACGAGGCGAATTCTCCCCAAAAAACATCAAAGGCCAAGCTGAATTTATTCTTTATTGTGCGGGCAAAAACAATCCTGATGCGTTGAAAAATTATTGCTCTCATATGTATAATTATAGTTGTCCTACTGCGGCTATAATCGAACCCGATCTTGCTTTAAACTTAATAGCACAGTGCTCTCAGGTTGCTCTTGTTAAAACAAATGCTGATAATTTCCTGAAAAGTCCACAGAAAGCAACTCCAGAAGAACTGTTTTCAGCGATGTTGCTGGGATCCCTCGGTTCTTGTTGCTCATCAAGTAGCAAAAAAGAATTGATGGATGCTTCACGTTATCTACAAACAATCTACGATCTCAAATCTCCAGTACAACGAATTGAGACTCAGCGCAATCTAGGCGCTATATATTATAAGCTTGGCTGGCTATTCTCCCGTCCAGGATCTACTAATAATATCTTACTTTCTATAGCCTACTTAGAAAAAGCAGCAGGACTTCACAGCATTGACGCCATATGCCTACTCAGCCGACAATGGTTGAATGGCGTACCAGAAACCAAAAAGATTACCAAAGAAACAATTCTCGCATGGCTACAATATGCAGATGCTCTTGAAAAAACCGATCGGACAAAAAATCTATTACAGGAATACAATAAAAGACATCCTTCAAAAATCGGTACAGCTACCACTAAGCCTTTGGTGATACAACGCACGGAAGCTGAGTTATTACAACAAATAGCTAAAAATAATACGGCTATACATGAAGCCTTTGCACAAGAACAAAGAGAGAGACAGCAAAAAAATCATCCTACTTACCCTCTCCTTGTTCACGCAATCGATGTCCCACAAAGCATAGAATTTATGCAGGCAAGAGACCTCTGTAATGCAAATGGTAACGGCGATCTTGCTCCACTTAGAAAACTGGCTGATAGGCAAACTCCCGACCCTTATGCGTGCTTCAACCTTCTCATGTTCCATTTTAAAACCGACAAGAAACTTGAAACTGCAAAAAAATATTTACGAAACGGGATCATTGCATCCATTGTAAAACCATCGCCTAAAAATGCTCTATTTAACTCTCATACATTTTTAACTATGATCTTTATGGTTATAGATGACTGTCTGCTTAATACAAAATACGACAAATCACGTCGGAATATTATGCTCAAAGAAATTAAAAGAGTTCTCGTAGAACAAAACATTGATAGCAATGCCTTTGCACAAATGTTCAAGTTCGTAACAAACAAAGATATTTCAAAACATCCTGCTTGGAAGTAATCCATTCAATTCTTAGAGACAAAAAAAATAACAGCTGAAGTGATAATTAATCACTTCAGCTGTTGTGTAAAAACTATTCTTGCGAGAAGGTTTTTGATTAACCTAGTCTTACGGAACGAACAACTTCACGTAAGCTTTTGCCAGCTTTGAAACGAGGGATGCTGATTTCAGGCAAATCAATACGTTCTTTTGTTGCAGGGTTGATTCCCTTACGCGCTGGTCTGCAAGATATCCAAAAGCTTCCAAATCCAGTGATGGAAACTTTTTCACCTTTTTTTAACGCACGGCTAACAACGCGTGTCAATGAATCTAGCACACGAGTGACATCCATTTTACTAAATGTTGTCTCTTCGCTGAGCTCATTAATTAATTCGCTCTTGTTCATACGAACTCCTCATATATGGTTAGTAAAAATGATTGAAAATAAACACTGTCTCTTCATTAAAACTTTCTTTTCAAAATCCTATCTCGCGTTACACTAAAAATAGGATATTGCTGTAAGATATAATAATTTAAGACAAGTTTGTCAAATTTATTAACACTAAAAAAAAATACTCATTTAAAAAACATTGTTCTAACAAGGATTTTATATGCCTAGTACGCTCATTGACACACATTGCCACATCAACATGATGGTAAAATCTACCTTTGATACACCACTACAAAAATCTGATTTACCGCAAGCAAAAATAATTGTTGAGCAAGCATACGCACACAACGTCAATATCATCATTAACGTTGGCACGCGTAGTGTTGAAAATGAAAACTGCATACTCCTCGCGCGTACTTTTGACTCAGTTTTTGCAACAGTCGGAATACATCCAAATGATTCTGACACTTGGCAAGACGATTTTGAATTGCTCAAAAAATGGGTTGCTTGCAAAAAAGAAAATAAAATAGTCGGCATTGGCGAGTGCGGCATTGATATGCACTACCCTGATTACAATTTAAACCGTCAACGCGATGCTTTTAAAGCACAAATTGAACTTGCCCTTGAACATGACCTTGCACTTGTTGTGCATAGCCGTGATGCATATGATGAAACATTACGCATACTGGAAGAATATAAAAACAATATCTCCCGCGCCACGATGCACTGTTTTTCTTACGATACTGCGTTTGCAAATACCGTCATCGAATGGGATTTTGTACTGGGAATTGGTGGAACCATCACATATCCAAAAAATGAAGAATTACGAAACATTGTAAAGCAAACAGATTTGAAAAACATTGTGCTAGAAACTGATGCCCCATTTTTGCCACCACAAATCATCCGAGGCAAACAAAACCATCCCAAAGAGATTGTCACAGTAGCACAATTTATCGCCGATTTACGAGGCGAAAATTTAGACGCTATCGCTCATGTAACAACGAGAAATGCTGTGAAGTTATTTGGACTTGATGGAAACACTCTATGAACACCATTTACAACTTCCTCCAAGAACACAACATTACATACGAACGCTTTGACCACCCGGCAGTATTTACCTGCGAACAAGCAAATGAGTTATGCCCACCAATGCCCGGCCAATCTATAAAAAATCTTTTTCTGTATGATAAAAGAACAGAACAACATTTTCTTGTTGTTGTTCCCAATGGCAAACGAGTGGATCTGAAAGAACTAAAAAACACACTGCAGGTTGCCAACCTCAGCTTTGCATCTGAAGAACGCTTGAACAAATATTTAGGCGTTGAACCCGGTTCAGTCACAGTACTGGGACTTGTTAATGATACATTCCATTTTGTAAACGTTATTTTCGATGCACAGCTCAAAAATCAGGCATTACAATGCCATCCGCTTATTAATACCGCAACACTCGTTATGCCCTTTTATACGATCGAAAAGTTTTTAAACGTAACTGGCCACGCATATCAATTCTTGGAAATTCCAGAACGCACAAACGTAACGCTATAAATCGCACAAAAAACTTCATAAAACATTTTATTCCTATAATACTAGTAATAATAAATATCAATATCGTTATTTTAATAAGGAATCACGTGAAGTTTTACCAAATAAGTATTGCATACACAATACTATTTCAGTCATTTTTATGCACAGGAATGGATAGTAAGGAAGGCTTAGATTTCAGTCTAAACCTAATGCTTTTTGATGCTCAAAGCGGACAGTTAAAATCTTCAAAAGTTTGGGATACCCCTCTCAAGGAAAAAGCTCCCACGCCATTCTTTATGCCAATTCCGCAAACTCTTCAACCATACTTCAGACCATCTGACAGAATAACTCTACCTGAAGATTCTCGAAAAAAAATAGTGCTCTTGTGTCCAGCTCGGGCCATAAAAAGTGTAGAAAAAGAAACATCTCTTGTAATTGTAGAAAATAAAGAAGTCCAAGAATTACGCAACGAAATTAATGAAGTAGCAAGAGAAAAAGAAATCGTTAAACAAGAAATTTTACGACAAAAAGAAATAAGTAAAGCTAAAGAAATAGAAACAGCACGTCTCAAAAAAGAAAAAGATGAACGGCAAAAAAAGTATGCGCTTGAAGATAAAATCATTCAACAAGCTCTGGCAGATAAATTTCTACAGAAAAAAGAAGTTCCCTATATGAGATTTTGCACACAAGAAGAAGCTACTCTAGCAGAAAGAATAATGTCTAAGGATTTCAGAGTAAACGTTAAAAGAAATCAAACTCTTATACAAGCTCTTACCAAAGCGTGTATAAAATCAGGCAACCCCTATCTTCTTGGATATTTTCAAGCAGTTGATTCTGCATTTTTTTTTACCAGAGAAACCAAGCAATTGTCGATAGTGAAAATCAACTTCGATCATGCTAAAGAGCTCTTGGGGATACAATAGTTACCATCGTCTTTTTTTCCGTGAGAATAGCTTTTTTAGCATATGGCTGGTTCCAAAATCCAGCCATATGTGAGAAATTGCACCGGTAATAAAAAACAAAATATCAAAAAAGAATTGGTAAGCCAGATGTGGCATAGCCATACTTACAACAATCCATCCTATCAGCGGTATAGCAATAACAAATCGTGGACTATGAAACATACCACGATGATTTACGAGCATGGGAGAAATGATGATAAAACTGCAACACGTCAACATTTCAAAGCGCTGTCTTGCGACTAATACTATAAAAAATAACAACACAACATAGTAAAAATATTTCTGTCCCTTGCTTTTGATATCAACATCAGGGAACAGTGCTCCTGCCAGAGTGAATAATAACCATTCTGTTGCTGTAATCATTGAGGGTCGCACTGCCCCAAGAATTCCAACAAAAAGCAATCCATACGCAACTATCCCGCCAACCAAATGACCTTTATAACCTGGCATAACACTCTCTATTCTTATTATTGGCAGCTATATTTTTACTTTCTGCTACAATAATGTAAGCATTTTTAATCTTACAAAGGAACCATACGTGAATGTTTACAAAATAATGATTCTTATTGCAATGGCAATGCAATCATTTGCATGCATAGGAATGGATAAAGATAACGACCAAAAACTATTTGCCATAGAACAACAACAAAAAAAACAAGAAGAGCGTATCTCTTTATGCTCACCAATTGATAGCGAATTTGCAAAATACTTCCCCAGCAAACGACTACCATTACCCCCAAGCACGCATACAGAAATAATAAAAATTTGCACAAAACCATCTAAAGAACGCCTCGTTGATACTGTACAAACTACACCAAGCTCCCCTATAGAAGTGACAAATTTAACTTCTTGTCCCACAAAATATCTGAAGGCTACAGAACAACCTCTTGCTCGTTGTAAAAAGCAACAATCCTCACCATCTGTCCAAATAAAGCCAACATTAGTGGATACAGTAGTAGTCAGATCACAAAACAGCAACGGAACAAAAACACCTCTTGTCGTGAATGAAGGCAAAGAAGAAGTATTTTTCGATACAGAAGCCATAGCAAACAGAGCTATCAAACTATATTTACAATTATTAACTGCCCCACGTAAAAACAGAATAAATAGCCCCTATCTTCATAAAAGCACAAATCAACTCTTTTTGCGCCTAGATGAATCTCGCTCTTGCGTTTATAATGCGACTTCTAACAAGATGCTTATTCTGGAAAAACCTTATGAATTTCCTAACGAAGAGATTCTTCGAATAATAAAAGACGCTTTTGCCGCATTAGAAAAATCAGCCCCCTTGCAGTTTGAAGAATCTGTGCTAGAATTAGATTGTTAGTCAATTATTATCAATAAAGAGCATATTATGGAATCTAGGAATTATATAAGTTCTCGTCATGCATCCCTCAAGGGATCTGTACGTCCATGCTCTTTAGTTTCAGCCAATAATGCCTATCTATTCTTTAGCTTTGCCTTTACTTACGGACTTTTTACAACTCTGGGGCTTAGATAGATTATACTTACATAGAAATACAAGCGAAAACCCCAGTCATTACAACCTGGGGATTTTTTTATGTGTACTATTTAAGGAAAAACAATGAATTATAAAAATATACTGTCAGCTATCGTGATCGCATCAATTATCTTAGGAATTATAATAAATAAAACAGCGCGCCAAATCAGCCGCAATAGCGTGATCAAGATTGGCATTCTGCAAACAGCATCTCATCCAGCTCTTGATGCAGCGCGAGAAGGATTCATTGATACTCTCAAAGCAAACTTAGGCAACTTAGTAGAATGCGTTGTGTATAACGCTGAAGGTTCTATTGTTACCGCTCATACAATAGCTGAACGCTTGCATGCCGATGATTCAATTACCGCAATATATGCCATTGCAACACCAGCTCTGCAGGCCATTGCATCAGTAGAAAAACAGAAACCAATATTCATAGCGGCTGTGACAAATCCACATGAATTGGGTATTATTGATGAAAAAACAAATATATGCGGTACAACGGACATGGTTGATATTGCAGGAACTGTTACAGCAATAAAAACTATCTTACCCTTTGTTAGAACAATTGCTTTGATCTATAATCCATCGGAAGCAAATTCAGTTGCTCAAGTCAACATAATGGAGAAAGAATTACAGAAAAACTCCATCACACCACTCCACATTGGTATTGCAACAGAAATAGAAATTCCACAAGCCATTGCAAGTGCACTATCCAAAGCAGATGCATTGCTCACTCCGACAGATAACTTAATCGCTTCTGCCATGCCAATTATCAGTCATCTGGCACGTACTGCACAAAAACCGCTCATTGCATGTCACAATCAAGCAGTTGCACAAGGCGCGCTTATGGCACGTGGCGTTGATTATTATGAAAGTGGAAAAGAAACAGCAGAGCTTGCGCTCACAGTAGTGCGCGATGGTAAAAAACCGTATAACCTTCCCATTCGTCCTACTAAATCTGATATTATAGTGGTTAATAAACAAGTTCTTGATGAACAGCGCATCACTATTACACAAATATCTGATACAATCATGCTTATAAACTCAAATGAATAAGGAAAATAAAAAATGATATCTTTACCCCACGTTACGCTACGCTTTACATGGGGACCCCATAAAAGATTTAGTAAAAACTAGAATTATTTTTATAAGGAAGTAAATGATCTCTGAATGGTTGATTGTACAAGGAATTATCGAACGTGGACTTATTTTTTCTATAACGGTAATGTCCATTTATCTGACAACGCGAATAATTCGTTTTGATGATCTTTCTGTTGAAGGAAGCTTTGGCCTTGGTGGTGCACTTATGGCATTGCTCATTACTCATAATATATATTGGTTGCCTGCGCTTATTCTTGTTGTAGTAGCAGGAGCATTAGCCGGTCTTGCTACAGGTTTATTACATACCAAATTAAAATTAAACAACCTGATTAGTGGTATTGTTGTAACAACAGCATTGTTCTCTATCAATCTTAAAATTGCTGGTTCGAATATGATTTTAGGCAACAAAACAACCTTGTTTGACATTCTCCCCAACCTCAACAACATGAAAATTGTTGTGTTATTACCACTCATTTGTGCACTACTCCTTGTGGTAAAATGGTTTTTAAATACCGAATGCGGATATTTATTTAATGCAGTAGGCGACAATCCACAAATGCTTACCAATTTGGGCAAGAATCCACATATATACACGATTGCAGCACTCATGATGGCTAATGGGCTCACCGCATTTGCAGGGGCTCTCTTTGTGCAATATGTTGGTTATTTTTCCATCTGGTCAAGCGTGGGTATATTAATTATTGCACTTGCAGGGCTGATTCTTTCTGAAACCCTTGGATCTGTATTTAGTTTTAATCTTGTAATCGGCGCCATACTCTACCAAGCAATTATTGCAGCAACATTTGAATTTAATGTTGATCCTGAGTGGAACAAATTAATTACCGCTCTGCTTATTATTCTGATGATTACACTCAAACAACATTCTAGCATTTTTATGCCAAAGGCAGACAACCATGATAAAATTTGAAAACGTGTCAGTAACTATCGATGGCAAACATATTCTTAAAAATATCTCTTGCACCATTAACACTGGTGATTTTATTGTTATTGTTGGCCCCAATGGAGCAGGGAAAAGTACTTTTTTTGATATGATCAGCGGAAAACGCATCGCAACAAGCGGAAAGATATTTCTTGATGGTACAGATATTACACACCTTGATGAACAACACCGCGCAATACTAATCAGCCGCCTTTTCCAAAATCCTCAGCTCAATGGTGTGGCGTCAATGACTGTTGCCCAAAATCTTGCCCTCAGCAATTATAAAGGGCACACGGTTAGTTTAATCAACGGCATGAATAAATTCCCCAGTCATCTGACCAAAGAGCTTGATAAGCTCAATTTAGGATCATCAAAAATATTAAACACCCCAATGAAAGATCTTTCAGGCGGACAGCGTCAATTGCTTGCCTTTCTTATGGCAACAATATTGCCACCACGACTATTTATGCTTGATGAACCAACTGCAGCTCTTGATCCCCAATCAGCAACAAAATTACTGCAATTTGCGATCAAGTTTATTAATGAACATAAAATGACCACACTACTCATTACGCATGATCCTGAACTCGCCCTTGTGATTGGTAAAAAGATATGGATCTTAGAAAATGGTCAGATTACAAAACAGTTTGATACACAAGACACAGCTAATCTTTCTGCGAGTGATTTAATTGGCCATATTGATTATAAAACATTGATGGAATAGAAAAAAGCGCTTGCAATGATCGTAGCATTGCAAACGCTTTTTTAATAATTTTTATCGTTATTATCGTGTTGTTTTTACGACTTAAACAACTCTCTCAATTGTTCAAGATTATATTGTTCTGCTGCTTCATCAGCTTGTTTCTTGTTGTCTTGTGCCTTTTCCAATTCGATTTCAAGCTTTTCTAAATCTTGTTTTTGTAGTTCAGTCAAATTATTTGAACCAACTTTATACTTTAATGCATTGAGAGCAGTTTCGGCAATTTCAACATTTCTTGCTGCTTTCTGCTGCTCAAGTACTTTCTGTGTGTATTCTTCTCCCTGCCGTTTAAACGTAGCACTTCTCTCAGGCGTTAATTCAAATGGTGCATCTTCAGATCCAGAATTCAAATAATTATTAACTGTTTTAAGACCTGTTTCAAGCAAACCTTTCTGCTGAGGTTGCATATTGGGCATCATAGACTTTTGTCCGGGCACTACCGATGGCTTTGATCCAACATTAGCTGGTAGTAAAAAACTTTCTTCTTCCTCTTCTTCCTTTAATGCCTCTGCTGCATCTTGAACTGATTTATTTGCTGCTTCCTCTATCATTTCTTCACGAGCTAGTCTATCTGCCTCTTCAGCTTCTTCAATCTTTCTTTGCTTTATTTGACGAGCGGTTAATGGCACTTCTTCAATTGCTGGTGGCGCTTGTGCTATTGTTGCAGTTGATATCTCTTCTTCTACTTTTGGAACTGTATTGTCTTCTTCAGTTACTACTGGTGGCATTACCACCTCTTCTTCGACTACTGGTGCTTGTTCTATCGTAGCTGGAGTCTCTTCAACAGGCTTTAACCCTTGTGATGGTTGAATTTCTCCTGAATGTTTTTCTTTTTCTAATCTTTGTGCCAAACTCGCTTTTTCATCTTGTCTTCTTTTTGCTCGATGTTGTCCAATTTTAACTCTAACTTTTTCTAAATCAGATACAGGTAAATATTCACTCTCTGGATTCTTTTCTGCATAATCATAACGATCTTTCGCCCACTTGGCAGATACAGGTAAGTATCCAGCTGCAACTTCACCTTCTGGACTATTTTCTAAATAATTATAATAATTTTGTGACCATGTTAAAGCATCATCATCCATCGAATCACCCATAGCATTCAATAAACCACCAACCAATTGCTTTTTAGATCCTTGTCCAAATGCATTATCTTCAATATCAATAACTGCTAATTTTCCATTACGAGAATCTCTAATAATATTGCCTCCAAAAAGAAGATCTGCGTATCCTGTTTTTTCAACAAAAGAAACAAGATCCTGAGTTTCTTTTAGAGTTAATGGGTCTTGTTGAGATACAGGTTTTCCGTCAATATATTCTGCAAAAACCCTCCATTCACCATTCACTTCATGCATCCATTTTTTTGGCACTTCCAATGAAGTAAGTCCATTCTCTTCTATAGACTCTCTGAGAACATCGGCATTAAAAACACGATAAACATCTTCACCTTTAGCAAAAATCTTAGCAGAATCGTCATCTCCCTTTAGACGAAGATAATTATAATCAGCAAGCTTTGTTTTATTATCCTCAATAATTTTTTGCACATCCGCTGGCGGCGTATGTTCTTTAACAAATTTTTCAAATTCTGCATCTGTGATGTCTTGATGTGCGCCCAAAATATTTTGCCACTCTATCTGTTCATCTAAATCTTTTGGTCTTTTAGCTTGTTTTTTTGGCTGCCCCATCAACTGCTTGTTAAAAGCATTCCATTTTTCAATCGCTACGTTGTTTAGGTTTTGCGCCTCATCAACAAGCCTTTTAAGCTCTTCAGGATCAACATTCTTTCCGCTCTCATAATCACGTACAGCTATCTTTGCTTGGATAGACCTAGCATTTGCATCTAGAACATCTTGTTGCGTTATTTGACCTGCTGGAGTCACTTCTTCTTCAACTACAGGCGCTTGTGCTATTGTTGCAGTTGATATCTCTTCTTCTACTTTTGGAACTGTATTGTCTTCTTCAGTTACTACTGGTGGCATCACCACTTCTTCTTTTGAAGGCTCTTCTGACACAAACTCTTCAATCCCTTCAGTCCATGATGTTGGACCTTGCGATACGTTTTCTTTGTCTGGTGACGTTGTTTCCGTTTGTCCTGCAGCTTCACTATCACCCAATGTTGGAGCTTCGCCTTGTTGTTCAGGCTCTGGTGATGTTACTGCTGTTGGCAGCGTTGCTTCTTCTTTTGAAGGCTCTTCTGACACAAACTCTTCAATCCCTTCAGTCCATGAAGTTGGACCTTGCGATACTTTTTCTTTGTCTGGTGACGTTGTTTCCGTTTGTCCTGCAGC
>Ga0105240_10000880_pt1 | contig 53929 bp, 34 predicted proteins | sample KBSC54metaG_FD_80426 | JGI IMG/M metagenome (GOLD analysis project Ga0105240, IMG submission 80426) | Corn rhizosphere microbial communities from Kellogg Biological Station, Michigan, USA - KBS C5-4 metaG | ecosystem: Host-associated > Plants > Roots > Rhizosphere > Soil | place: Michigan, USA... | reverse complement strand
GCGCCGCCTCGTCGACGCGCGCGTCCGCCGACACCCACAGTCCGAAGCCGCCCGCCGGCGGCGTGAAGGACCACGCGGGCAGGTGCCGCCGCACGGCCGCCATCAGCCGCTCGGCGCGGCGGCGATAGTGCCGCCGCAGCTTGCCCACGAAGGCGTCGAAGTCGTTGTGGGCCAGATACTCCTGGACGATGGCCTGCGACAGGCTGTTCGTCTGCAGATCATCGTCGGCTTTCCGGCGCAGCGCGCGCGCGTGCAGGCGCGGGGGCACGATCAGGAAGCCGACCCGCAACCCGGGCCCCAGCGTCTTCGAGAACGTCCCCACGTAAAGGACGCGGCTGCGGGACGTGGCCAGCAGCGGCGCGGGTGGCTCCGCCCGGAAGCGGAGATCCCCGTAGGCGTCGTCCTCGATGATGTACCGGGCGTGCGCCAGCGCGGCGCGCCGCTCGTCTTCGCCCATCGTGCCGCCGCCCGGGTTGGTGACGGCGGGCATGCGATAGATGACGCGCGCCTGGGCGCTGGTGGTGGGAACCAGGTGAAGCGAACGGAACGCGTCCAGCGCCGAGGGGTAGGTCGCGGCGTCGACGCCGATGGATGCTCCCCGTCGTGCCACCAGCTGCGCGGCGATCGTGATCGCCTGCTGGGCGCCGCTGGTGACGATGATCTCGTCGGCCCCCACGCGCGCGCCCCGGCGGGCCAGTCGCGCGGCGATGTGCTCGCGCAGGGCGGGGAAGCCCTCGGGCCAGGCGTATTGAAGGGCCGGCACGTCGCGGGTCTGCAGCGCGCGCAGGAAGGCGGCTGTCAGCTGCCGGCGTGGGAACAGCGACGGGCAGGGCAGGCCGCCGGCGAACCCGATCACCCGCTGGTTTCCCGCCGCGGCCCGCAGCAGCTCGTCCAGCGCGTCAGCCACGGCCGCCGTTCCAGCCGCCGCGCGGCTGCGCCCGCCCGTGCGCTGGGCCGAAGGACGCCGCCACGCGGTCAGGCGCGATCACGAACCTGATCGGCGCCCTGGGCCGCGGCGCAGTGCGCGCAGCAAAACAGCCGGTCTCCTTCCTCGACACCATGGCCGAGGATTCGCACGCCGCAGTTTCCACAGACCGGCGCGAGCGCATGAATCGCGCACTCGAAGGAATCGAAGACATAGGACCGGTCGTCCTTCTTGATATGGAAGGGCTTGTCGTAGTCGTTTCCACAGGTCTCGCAGCGTAGATGAGCCATGGCTCGCCTTTCTTCGCTCCGTGCGGGAAGACGGCGGAACGGTTCAAGTGGACCCTGGGCTTCGTGCATGGCACGTGCCGGCGGAAACGACGCGCCGCCGCGAGCACGTCCGCGGTCTCAGGTCCGTTCCCGCGGACGTTCGTGGGCGGACCGCCACGTAGGCGAAACCGAACGATCACGGTTTGGCGGGTCGGTCGGGGCGCTTGAACGTTCCCACCAGCTCGCCCTTGGCCAGGACGTGTCCCTTCATCTGGTCCAGCACCTCGTCCCGGTCGGCGCCGACGCGGACGTCCAGCTTTCGATCCACCGCGAAGAGCTGAACGTGATAGTGGTGCGGCGGGTCGCCCTCGGGCGGGCGCGGCCCACGGTAGCCCAGGCTGCCCGCCGAGTTCGGCCCCTGCCGTACGCCCGCGGGGTCGGTCAGCTGCGCTTGTTTCTGCAGCCCATCGCGCAGGCTGGTGACGTCGGCGGGGATGTTCCAGGCCAGCCAGTGCACGACGGGGATCGGAGGCTTCTTGCTGTCGGGATCTTCCATGATCAGCACATACCCCTGCGTGCCCGAGGGGCCCGCGCTCCACGACAGCGGGAAGCTGGCGCCCTGGTCGTACTCGGAGTACGCCGCGGGGATCGCGGCCCCGTCGCGGAAGGCGGTGGACGACACGGCCAGGGTCCCCTTGGTCTCCGTCTCGGACCTTCGCGTCGCGACGGGCACCCCCGAGCCGCGGGCCACCTGTTGCTTCATCGGACCGGCCGGTGGCGACGCGGGGGCGCTGCTGGCCGGCGCGCCACCGGCGGGCCCCGGGTAGCTGACCCGGTAGATGACGCCGTTGCGATCGTCCGTGAACAGCAGCGCCCCATCGTGCGCCACCGCGACGCCGCAGGGCCGCGCGGACTCTCCTCGCGGGGTCAGGAAGCCGGTCAGGAAGGGCTCGATGGCGCCCGGCTGTCCGTTCGTGAAGTGGATGCGGACCAGCTCGTACCCGCGCGGCGGCCTGCGGTTCCACGAGCCCCGCATCGCCACGAACGCATCGCCGTGATAGGCGGGCGGAAACTGGCTCCCCGTGTAGAACGCCATCTGCATGGCGGCGGCATGGGCCGTGTATCCCATCACCATGGGGGTGCTCCCGGCCAGCCACTCGGGCGGCTTCAGGCCCCCCAGTTCGCGCACGTGAGGGTTCGGCTTGTTGTCACCCCAGAAGAAGGGCCAGCCATAGCGCTTTCCCTTCTCGATGTGATTCAGCTCCTCGGGCGGCAGGTCGTCGCCCAGCCAGTCCATGCCCTGGTCCATCCCCCACAGCTCGCCCGTCTGCGGGTGCCAGCCCCAGCCGACGGTGTCGCGCAGGCCCGCGGCGAAGATGGCGCGCGACTTCCCGTCCAGCGAGGCGCGCAGGATGGTCGCGTTCTCGGGGTTCGTGTCCAGGCACTCGTTGCAGGTCGAGCCGACGGAGATGTACATCATGTCGTCCGGCCCGATCTGCACCGTGCGCGTGTTGTGCTGGCCGGCGTCGGGGAGGTCGTGCAGCAGCATCTCCAGCGGGCCGAAGTGCCCGTCGGGCAGCACGGTGGCCCGGAAGATCTCCTTCGGCGTGGCCAGGTAGACCTTCCCGTCGTGCAGCGCGATGCCGTGCACACCCGAGCGGCTGGCCACGCGCTCGGCGGGCCCGGCGTGCCCGCCGGCGTCCTTCAACATCATCACGTCGCCCTCGTCGCGCCGGGTGACGTAGACCGTGCCGTCGGGCGCGACCGCCAGCATGCGCGCGTTACCCAGCTTGCTCGCGAAGACGTCGACCTTGAAGCCTCGGGGCACCTTCAGGGTCGCGGGATCCGGCGGGGGCAGCTCGCTCGGTTCGAAGATATGGCCCCTGACCTGGACGTCGCTGACGGGATCGCCGCCGGTCGGCAGGGCGGCGCGGGCGGGGCGCGGGTGCAGCGCCAGCACCGAGACGACGGCTGCCACCCCGGCGCTCGCGCGTCGGGGACGGATGGCCGGGCGGCGCCCGGGGGTGGCGCAAGCGATGGGGTTCATCGGGCCTCTCGAAGCGCGCGGCATGCGCGGATGCGCGACAAGTTAATTCCGGCACCCGCGGGGGCAACCCGACGGTGGCTTCGTTCGAGGAGACGGTCTGCTTCTTGCGTACTCGCGGCGCATGAGGGGCGCAGCCCGGAAGTTCTCGTCCAAGCTGGTCGTCTACGTGGCCGTGGCGGCGAACGTCGCCATCACGATCACGAAGCTGCTCGCCGCCGCCTGGAGCGGCAGCTCGGCGATGATGTCCGAAGGAATCCACTCCGCGGTCGACACGGGCGACGGTCTGCTGCTGCTGGTCGGGATCCGCTCCAGCCGGCGCAAGGCCGACCAGAGCCACCCCTTCGGCTACGGCAAGGATCTGTACTTCTGGACGCTGATCGTGGGCATCTTCGTGTTCACCGCCGGGGGCCTCGTGTCGATTCACGGCGGCGTCGATCGGCTGCTGCACCCGCGCCAGCTGACGGCCTGGAAGCTGAATCTGGCGGTCATCGCCGCGTCGGCGCTCTTCGAGAGCGGCTCCTTCGCGGTCGCGCGCCGGCGCTTTCGCGACTACCGCCGCGCTCACGCGGCCGGGGAGGGCGTGCTCGAGGCGATGCACACCAGCAAGGACCCCACCGCCTTCGCCGTCGTGCTCGAGGACGGGGCGGCCCTGGTCGGCTTGTCCCTGGCCGGTGCGGGCATCCTGCTGAGTCACTTCACCGGCTCGTCGGTCTACGACGGTTGCGCCTCGATAGCCGTCGGCTTGCTGCTGACCGTGGTGGCGCTGATCCTCGGCTACGAGAGCCGCGAGTTGCTGATCGGCGAGGGCGCCATGGCCGGTGTGGTGCGCGGCGTCTGGGCGACCGCGCAGGGGGCCGAGGGCATCGCGCGCGTCAACCGCGTCCGGACCATGCAGCTGGGGGTCGACAACGTGCTGGTGGCGCTCGACGTCCGGTTCGACAGGGGGCTATCGGGGGCACAGATGCGGGCCGCGGCCCAGCACCTGCGCGCAGCGATCCGCCGCCAGCATCCGGCGGTCGACGACATCCTCATCGACGCGTCGGCGTCCCCGGCCGAGGCGCGGGCCAAACGGCGCCGGAAGCGCCGTCTGGCCCGTCATGACCCCTCCTCGGCGGAGACCTGACCGGGGGGACGGTTCCGGCCGGTACCGACTTCGCTCGACTTTTTCGCGTGCAGGGGGGTTGTTGTCCGGGGATTCGGACCTATCCTGCCGCTGCGTAACCTCTCCTGCCCGATGTTCCGGTCCGGGGCGGTCGCGCGAACAGTAGTTCTACCCTCGCATAGGAGCGTTCATGACCTCGGTCCGCGCCAGCAGCTCCCTCGTCCGACTGTTGTTCTCCGCGTCGATGGTCTTTTCGGGGTCGCTGCTCGCCTCCTCGACGGCCGTTGCCCAGGACGCGCCGGCCGCCGTCGAGGCGCCCGCGCCGGCAGCCGAGGCCACCCCACCGCCGACCCCGGCCCAGACCACCGTCTCGTCTTCTCAGACGACGGTGACCGGTGACACCGGCCCGAATGATTACCTGTTCGAGCTGGGCTTGACGGGCGGCGCCCACTTCTTCGACTCGCAGAGCGGGCTAGGCCGGCTGACGACCGATCCCCACGATCTGTCGCCGAAGACGTCGTTCGCCATGGGCCTGCGTCTGGCGCTGAACTTCAACCCCTGGGTCTCGCTGGAAGGCGAGGCCATCTGGGTGCCGACGCACACCCGGCGGGATCCCGGCGGTACCGCCGTCAACGTGTTCGCCTATCGTGGCAGCCTGGTGGTCCACCTGGTGAAGCACGGCCCGGTGCGCCCCTTCCTGCTGGTCGGTTACGGCGGGCTCACGTCGATCTCGAACGACGAGACGGTCGTTCCGGGCGACACCGACGGCTACCTGCACGCCGGCGTGGGCGTGAAGATCGCGTTCACCGATCGGGTGGGCCTGCGCCTGGACGGGCGCATCCTCGCCCCGCCCGCATTCCTCGGGCATTCGGTGACCGTCGGCGACGAGACCGGCTTTCACGGTCCTGACTGGGAGGCGCTGGGCGGTCTGTACTTCAACTTCGGCGTGATCGAGAAGGAAGTGCGCACGACGGTCAACACCAGCCGCCAGGTGGTGATGGCCCCCATCAACCCCGATCCCGACGGTGACGGCATCGCCGGCGCGGCCGACAAGTGCCCCAACGTCGCCGAGGACAAGGACGGCTTCGAGGACGAGGACGGCTGCCCCGATCCCGACAACGACAAGGACGGGATCCCCGACGCGCAGGACAAGTGCCCGAACCAGGCCGAGACGGTCAACGGCATCGATGACGAGGATGGCTGCCCCGAGGTCGATACGGACGGCGACGGCATCCTGGGCTCGCGCGACAAGTGCCCCGATCAGCCGGAGACCTTCAACGGCTACCAGGACGACGACGGCTGCCCCGATGAGGTGCCGCAGGCCGTGAAGAAGTTCACGGGCGTCATCCAGGGCATCAACTTCAAGACGGCGCAAGCGACCATCCTGCCGGGCTCGTACGGCATCCTGGACGAGGCGGTGTCGGTGCTGAAGCAGTACCCGGACGTCCGCCTGGAGATCAGCGGCCACACCGACTCGGTGGGCAAGGCCGACTACAATCGCGACCTGTCGCAGCGCCGGGCCGACGCCGTGAAGACCTACTTCATCGGCAAGGGCATCGACGCCGGCCGCCTGACGTCGGTCGGCTACGGCCTGGATCGTCCCATCGCCGACAACAAGACGGAGGCGGGACGCTCCAAGAACCGGCGCACCGAGTTCAAGATCCTGATCGCCGATCAGAGCGCGACGGGCGGTGGCTCGGCGGCGCCCGCGGCAGGGACGGCCGCGCCGGCCGCAGCGCCCCAGGGGAACACCCCCAGCACCAAGCCGAGCGCGGCTCCGTTCGACTCGGGGCCGCCCCCGTCCGACCCGGCGCCGGCCCGGCCGTAGCGGCCTGTCGGTGCGAGCCGGGCCGGCGGCCCGGACGCCACGATGCTTCAGTCCTTGTGGGCTAGCTTCGTGGCGTCCCAGCCACCGCCCAGCGCCTTCACCAGCTGGACGCTGGCGGTGTAGCGGCGTGTGACGATGTCGGCTTGGGTTCGCTCGCTGGACAGCTGGATCGTCTGCGCGGTCAAGACCTCGAGGTAGGTGGTCACGCCGCCCTTGTAACGTAGCGTGCTCAACGCCAGCGAGCGGCGGGCCGCCTCGACCGCCAGCGCCTCGGCCTCGGCCTCGTCGCGCAGCACCCGTAGCGCGGCCAGGTTGTCCTCCACCTCGCGGAACGCGTTCAGCACGCTCTGCCGGTACGTGGCCACCTGGCCTTCGTATTGATCGCGCGCCTGATCGGTCAGCGCGTGGCGGCGGCCGGCGTCGAACAGCAGCTCGCTGGCCGACGCACCCAGCGACCAGAAGAAGCTGGACGCCTGGAACAGCGTGCCCAGCAGCCCGCTCTCCAGTCCGGCCGAGGCGCCCAGGGTCACGTTGGGGTAGTAGGCGGCCGTCGCGATGCCGATGGCGGCGTTGGCGGCGGCCACGCGACGTTCGGCCGCGGCGACGTCGGGCCGGCGCTCCAGCAGGGCCGACGGAACGCCCACCGGAACGTCGGGCAGGCTCAGCGGCGCCGTGGACGCCGGCAGCGCGAAGCCAGCCGGGGGGACGCCGACCAGCAACGCGATCGCGTGCTCCATCTGCGCGCGCGCCACGCCGAGATCGATCGACTGCGCCTTCACGTTGCGGACCTGCGTCTCGGCCTGCGCCACGTCCACCTCGGTGGCGATGCCGCCCTTGAAGCGCACCTGGGTCAGCTGCAGGTAGTCGACGTCGCTCGCCAGGGTGCTCTCCAGCAGCTGCTTCTGCGTGTCCAGTCCGCGCAGCTGGAAGTAGTCCATGGCCAGCTCGCTGTGCAGGCTCAGCTCGACGTTGGCCAGGTCGGCGGCGCTGGCGTCCACGTTGGCGCGTGCCTGCTCGACGGTGCGGCGCACCTGGCCCCACAGGTCCGGCTCCCACGAGGCTTGCAGCGGCACCACGAAGGTGTTGAACGAATACTTCGTGACGCCCGGGATGGTGCCGGGCTGACTCTGCGATTCGTGGGTGTGGGTGGCCGACGGCCCCAGCGACAGCGTCGGGTAGTAGCCGGCGCGCGCCACCCGTACCTGATCGCGCGCGGCCAGATACTGCGCCACGGCGGCCTTCAGCGTCTGGTTCGAGACGACGATCCTCTCCTCGAGCGCGTTCAGCTGGGGGTCGCCGAACAGCTGCCACCACTTGCCGCGCAACCCGGCGTCGGCCGGCTGGGCGGGCTTCCAGTCACCCGGCGCACCCGGCGGCGGCGACTGCTCCTTGAACGCCGCGGGCGTCGGCCCGGCAGGCTCGGGTCGTTTGTAGTTGGGGCCGACCGTGCAGCCGGCGCCCAGCGCCAGCAGCGCGGCGGCGGTCCAGGTTCGTGGGGAGGCCATCTGTCGTCGCTACCGGTTCGCGCCCGCGCGGGTGGGGGCCGGGCCGCCCGCGTGACCGCCGCCTTCAGCCGCGTTCACCTGCGGCTGCACCACGCGCACCGTCTCGCCATCGATCAACGAGTCGGGCGGGTTCTGGATCACCTGGTCCGACGGCTGCAAGCCGCCGGCGATCTCCACCGTCCGGCCGTCGTCGCGCGCCAGCACGATCGGCACCAGCGACGCCTTGCCGTCGCGCACGACGCCGACCCGCAGGCCCTCGGCCCGGAACAGCAACGTCGACACCGGCAGCGTCAGGGACGGCCGGTCGGACTGCAGCTTGAAGTGGACCTGCGCGTACGAGCCCGGGAACAGCTCATGGGTCGCGTTGTCCACTTGCACCTCGACCAGCAGCGTGCGCGACGCGGGATCGATGGCGTTCGACGTGCGCACGATCTTGCCCGGGAAGGTCTTGCCCGGGTGCTCCGCCAGCGTCAGCTCGGCGGTCACGCCCGGAACGGCCGCGCGCGAGTAGACCTGCGGCACGTTCACGTAGACGCGCAGCACGTCGTCGGCCGCCATGTGGAACAGCTCGCGGCCGGCGCCCGCGTCGATCAGCGTGCCGACGTCCACGTTGCGGGCGGTGACGACCCCGTCGAAGGGGGCCACGATCTTCTCGAACCCGGTCAGCTGCTGCAGGCGGCGCACGTTCGCCTCGGCCGCCTGCACCTGGTTCTTCGTCGAGCTGGCCTGGGCCCGGAAGTTGTCGGTGTCCTGCTTGGACACCGCGTTCTGGCCCAGCAGCTCCTCGTAGCGGGTCGACTGCGTCTTCGCGTACACCGAGTTGGCCTCCGTGGTCGCCAGATCCGCGCGCGCCTGCGCCAGCTGCTGATCCAGCTCGGGGCTCTCGATGACGGCCAGGCGCTGGCCCTTCTTCACGTGCGCGCCGATGTCGAAGGCCCAGGACTTCAGATAGCCGCTGGTGCGCGCGTAGATCGGCGAGTCGGTGAAGGCCTGGATGTTGCCAGGCAGGATCAGGTCCTGCGACAGGCGGCCCGGCTGGGGTCTCGCCACGATGACGGCCGGCGCGGCCAGCTCCTCGGTCTGCCGCCGCAGCGTGGTGCGGGCCCGGACGCGCGGCACGATACCCAGGATGGCCAGGGCCACGGCCCCCACCACCAGGGCGAAGGCCAGCAGCAGGGCCTTGGCACCCGACAGCGGCGGCTTCTTGGTGGGGGCAGGGCCGGGAGCCCGGTCCGGGCCCCCCTCGGGATGTGACGTCATGGTGATGGCTCTCCAGCGGGGACAGAAGCGTGGACGGGAGCGGTTTGACCGCGAGCGCGCCGGCGCCGTTCCAGCGCGCCGTGCAGGAGCTTGAAGAACACGGGGACGAAGAACAACGTCGACACGGTGGCGAAGATGAGCCCGCCGATCACCGCCCGCCCCAGCGGGGCGTTCTGCTCGCCACCGTCACCGAGGCCCAGCGCCATCGGCACCATGCCGATGATCATGGCCAGCGCCGTCATGATGACGGGACGGAAGCGGACGAAGCCGGCGTTCAGCGCCGCGCCCCGGGCGTCGCCCTTCAGCTCGGCCAGCTGTTCGCGCGCGAAGCTGACCACCAGGATCGAGTTGGCCGTGGCCACCCCCATGCACATGATGGTGCCGGTCAGCGCGGGCACGCTGATGCGCGTGTGGGTGACGAACAGGAACCACACCACGCCCGCCAGCGCCACCGGCAGCGCCGAGATGATGATGAAGGGGTCCAGCCACGACTGGAAGTTCACCACGATCAGCAAGTAGACCAGCAAGATCGAGAACGCCAGCCCGGCCACCAGGCCGAAGTAAGAGCTGCGCATCGTCTGCACCTGACCGCGCACGTGGATCAGCGAGCCGCGCGGCAGCCCCGACTTCGCCCGGGCCAGGATCCTCTCGAGCTGCGCGTCGACGCTGGCGAGGTCGGTCCCCACGACGTTGCCGAAGATGTCGATGACGGGCGCGATGTTGTAGTGGGACACGGTCCCGAACGTGGCGCTGCGCTCGACGGTGGCCACGTTCCCCAGGATCTGCACGGGGAGCGGCCGGCCGCCGGGGCTGGCCGGCCCGGGGCGGACCGTGCCCGCGCCGGTGATGGGGATGTTCTCCAGGTCTTGCAGGTTGTCGAGGTCGTACTGCGGCGCCTGCACCGCCACGCTGTAGCTGACGCCGTTCTTGGGGTTCAGCCAGAAGCTGGGCGACGTCTGGAAGCTGCCGCTGGTGGCGGTCAGCAGGCTGGAGGCCACGTCCCGCTGCTGCATGCCCATCTGCTGCGCCTTCGTCCGGTCGATCGCGACGCGCAGCTGCGGGTTGTCTGCCGGCTGCTGGATGCGCAGGTCCGCGGTGCCGGGCACGCGCTTGATCTCGTCGAGCAGCCTGGCGGCGAACTCCCGGTTGCCGTGCAGGTCGTTGCCCACGATCTGGATGTCCAGCGGCGCTGGCAGGCCGAAGTTCAGGATCTGGGTGACGATGTCGACCGGTAGCTCGTAGAAGGTGACGCCGGGGAAGCGGGTGGCCAGGAGGGAGCGGAACCGCGCCACGTAGTCCTTCGTGGGGTGGTGCTTCTCGGTAAGCGAGACCTGGATGTCGGCGTCCGCCGGGCCGACCGGTGCCGAGTTCGAGTAGGTGGTGTTGATGCCGCTGTAGGGCAGGCCGATGTTGTCGATGATGGTGACCAGCTCGTCCGCCGGGATGATCTCGCGGAAGGTCCGGTCGATCTCGTCGCACAGCTTGGCCATCTCCTCGATGCGGGTGCCGGTGTGGGCGCGGACGTGCATCTTGAACTGACCGCTGTCGACCGAGGGAAAGAAGTCCTGCCCCAGGTAGGGGTACAGGACCGCCGCCGAGGCGACCGCGAAGCCCAGGAAGGCGATCAGGAACAGCTTGGCGTGGTTCACGCACAGCTCCAGCACGCCGTGGTATCCGTCGCGCAGGCGGTCGAACAGCCGTTCGAAGGCCCGCTGGAAGCGCACGAACACGTTGCGGCTCCGCCGCTTCTTCTCCTCCGCCGCGGCGTCATGCTTCCGCAGCAGGTACTTGGCCATGGTGGGCACCACGGTCCGCGACAGGATGTACGACGCGATCATGGCGAAGCAGACCGCCTCGGCCAGCGGCACGAACAGGAACTTCGCCACGCCGCCCAGGAAGAACATGGGCACGAACACGATGCAGATCGAGATCGTCGACACCAGCGCGGGCACCGCGATCTGCGCCGCGCCGTCCAGGATGGCGTGCTCGATCTCCTTGCCCTCGTCCAGGTTGCGGTTGATGTTCTCGATCTCGACCGTCGCGTCGTCGACCAGGATGCCGACGGCCAGCGCCAGCCCTCCCAGGGTCATGATGTTGATGGTCTCGCCCAGCGCCGACAGCGCCAGCAGGGACGACAGGATCGAAAGCGGGATCGACACCGCTATGATGACGGTGCTGCGCCAGCTCCCCAGGAAGATCAGGATCATCACCGCGGTCAGGCAGGCGGCGATGATGGCCTCGCGCACCACGCCGTCGATGGCCGAGCGCACGAACACCGACTGATCGGCCAGCGGCGTCACCTTCAGGTTCGGGGGAAGCTGCGGGCGCAGCAGGCCCAGCTTGTCGCGGATGCCGGCCACGATGTCCAGGGTCGACGTGTCGCCCGTCTTGATGACCGACAGCAGCGAGGCCCGCTGGCCGTCGACGCGCACGATGTTCGTCTGGGGTGGGAAGCCGTCCCGCACGTGGGCCACGTCGCGCACGTACACCACCGTGCCGTTGGCGGCGCGGATGGGCAGGTCGTTCAGGTCGTTCAGGTCGGTGGGGGCGCTGTTCGTCTCCAGCTGGTACTCGAACGTCCCGATCTTGGCCGTGCCCGAGGGCAGGATGACGTTCTGCGCGCCGATGGCGGCCGAGACGTCGGCGGGGGACAGTCCCCGCGCCTGCAGGGCGGCCAGGTTCAGGTCGACCTGGATCTGGCGCTGCTTGCCGCCGTAGGGGTAGGGGATACCCGCGCCGTCCACGGTGACCAGCTGGGTGCGAATCGAGTTGAGGCCGTAGTCGTTGAGCTGCTGCTCGGACAGCCCGTCACCGGACAGGCCCAGCTGGATGATGGGGACGCTGGAGGCGCTGTACTGGATGATGAGCGGGGGCGTGGTGCCGGGGGGCAGCTGCCGCAGCTGCGTCTGCGCGATGGCGGTGACCTGGGCGACGGCGTTCGCGATGTTGACCTTGGGCTGGAAGAAGATCTTGATGACCCCGATGCCGGTCAGCGACTGGGACTCGATGTGCTCGATGTTGTTGACCGTGGTGGTCAGCGAGCGCTCGCTCTGGACGACGATCCGGTTCGCCATCTGCTCGGGCGAGAAGCCGGTGTACTGCCAGACCATCGCCACCACGGGGATGTCGATGTTGGGGAATATGTCGGTCGGCGTCCGCAGGGCCGTCAGCGGGCCGAGGATCAGCAGGACCAGGGCGAGGACGGCGAAGGTGTACGGGCGGCGGAGCGCGAGACGGACTATCCACATCGGGGTTCGTTTTCCATCAGAGGGCGGCGTAGGCGGCAACAGCAAATTGCCGGCCAAGGCGAAATGGCTACCACGCCCTACATCGATGCCGAAGCACCCGTTCGGATTCCCGACAGCTGCACGGCTTCGCGACAACGATCTCGTTCACCCCGGCGGGCGCAGGCGGCGCGGACGTGAAATACTGCCTCGGGAATGGACCTGACCCAGGCCACCGACGAGCTGCTCGCGGCGCCCTGGGACTCGTTCGTCGAGACGCGCGCCCGCCTGGCCGACGAGCTGGCGCGCGCGGGCAGGCGGGTCGACAGCCGGGCGCTGAAGAAGATCCGGCGCCCCACGGCGGCGGCCTGGGCGACGAACCAGGTGGTGCGACGAGCACGGGCGAGCGTGGACGCCTACCTGACGGCCAGTGACGACCTGCGGGACCGCCAGGCGGCGATGCTGGCAGGCGGGGGCGAGCGCGCGGCCTACCTGTCGGCGGCGGAGCGCTTTCGACAGGCGACCGCGTCGTTGACCCAGTCCATCCGGAAGGTCTTGCAGCAGGGGGGCCGCGAGCCCGACCGGCCCCAGATCGAGGGCGTGGTGGCGAACGTGCGCGCGGCGGCCCTGGCCGGCGAGCGGCGGGCCGAGCTGCTGGCGGGTCGGCTGCTGGCCGATCTTCCGGTGGGCGAGGGGACGCTGGAGGGCGTGTTCGGGGCCAGCCTGGCCGCCGGGGCGGCGGCCACGGCGCCGCTGTCGCGCGTGGTCGTGGGGCCCGGAAAGCCCCACGCCGCGGCGAACGACACGCATGGCCCGCGCCACACCGATGGGCACGCGAAGGCCGACGCAGGAGCCCAGGCGAAGCGCGAGGCGGAGGCGAAGGCGAAGCGAGAGGAGCACGCCCGGCGGCTGGCCGCGGCGAAGACCGACGAGAAGGAGGCCCGCGACGCCGCCACCGCCGCGAGCGGCGAGGCGGAGCGAGCGCGGGCCACGCGGGATGCGGCGCAGGAGCGCCTGGCGGCGGCCGAAGCTGCGGTCGGCGAGGCACGCCAGCTGTTGCACGACGCGAAGACCGCCCTGCACGCCGCCGAGCGCGACGCGAAGGAGCGCGAGACCGCGCTCGAACGAGCGACCGAGCGTCTCCGGACGCTCGAGATGCCCTCGGAACCCTGACGCCGCCCCGGGCCGGTCCAGGCCGGTGACGAGCCCGCGATCGTCAGAGGAACTTCGCCAGCAGGATCAGCCGCCCGAACGTCGCCGGCACGGCCTGGTTCAGGGCCGCGGCCAGGTACTCGGGGTGATGGCCGATCGCCTTGGTGAAGATCTGGGTGGCCTCGACCGCCGTTCGCTCGAGGCAGGCGGCGTCGGCCGCGGCATCCGGCGCCGCATCCAGCCGCTCCGCGATCCGCGGGGCCAGCACCGTCAGCAAGCGGATGGCGCCCAGGTGCACGGCGAGCCGGTGCAGATGCTCGAGCAGCGTCGGCGTGTCGGTGTACGGGTTGCGCATGACGAAGTGCTGCGCGTACCTGCCGAACACGGCGTCGCTGGCCTGGCCCGCGCGCGCCTGCAGCTGGTCGCGGCGGGCGGAATAGGTCGCCCACCAGAGCGCCGCGCTGGCCGCGTCCATGGGTCCCGGCACGCCGGCGACGCCCAGCGTCCGCTCGAGCAGCGCGCCGTAGCGCGGGCTGTGGGTCAGTCGGCGGCGCTCGACCAGGAAGCTGGCCAGGGCCGCGGTGACACCGGTCGCCGCCAGTTGCGGGAAGGGGAGCGTCTTCAGCTCGCCGTCCAGTTCCTGGTGAAGCCCGGGCGCCAGCGTCGCGTCGCGCTCGGCCCGCAGGCGACGCTCGGCGAACGGGCGCCGGGCGCCGTCCATCTCGGTGGTGTGCGCGTGGAAGAACCCCTGCACCCGCGCGGCGAAATCGGCCGCCACGGCCAGACGCGCGCCCACCGGCAACGGCAAGCGGAAGCAGTCGAGCAGAGTCTGGCGCACGTCCAGGAAGTGGCGCGCGTAGGCGTCGCCGTCGTCCGCCGAGACGGCCTTCCCGACGTAGGGGCGGGACAGCATCGGCCTGGCGGCGGGGCCCAGCGTCAGCGGCTCGTGCGAGACCAGGGTCAACCGCGCCACCTCCGGGCAGCCCAGCGAGCCGCCCACCTCCACACCGTCCGCCGTGGCCAGCGCGGTGCGCGGGAAGATCGAGCACGCCGTGGTCAGCGCCCCCTCGCCCAGGGCGGCGTGGACGCCGCAGCGCTGGTCCACTTCCAGCATCGGGCAGCCGCCGCTCTCGTCCAGGTGCAGCCGCGCCGAGGTGTCATTGCCGTGCGCCGGCGCCCCGATGACGACCAGGCGCACCAGCCGCTCGCGCCCCACGGGCGTCGACGCCATCGCCCCCTTCAACCGGTCGAGGTCGGCGCGGTCGACGGGCACGGCCCAGTCGCGGCAGCACGTGTCGGGGCACCGCTCGGCCAGGCACGAGAAGGCCGCCATGGGCGGCGTGGTCAGCTGGCGAGCAGGGGCGGGATGGGCAAGGGGCGTCAGAGACATGGCGCCGAGGGCGCCATTTTGCGGGGAGACCGGCGGCATGCCCGGACCAGCAGCAATGGGCAGGCCAGCACGGAACGGCGACGCCCGTGTGCCTTCGTCAATTCCGTGGCGCCGCGGTGTGCGCGCCGCTACGCCGGGCGCGCGTCCTGGCAGGCGCGCGCGAACTCGGCGACGTGCTCCCGCTGGGTGCCGCACGCGCGCACCACCCCGTCCAGCGCCTGCGCCATCTCGTCCGCCGACGACCAGCGCCCGCGCACGTCACGGGCCAGCGCCTGCATCACGATGTCGTCCAGCGCCTGCGGCACATCGGGCCGCAGCGAAGAGGGCGACGGTATCGGCATCTGGATGATGCGGTAGGCGGTCGCCATGTCGCCGCCTTCGCCGTCGAACAGGTGGCGCAGCGTCAGCAGCTCGTGGAGAACGATGCCCAGCGCGAACAGATCGACGCGGAAGTCGATCGCCTCGCCCTTGATCTGCTCCGGCGCCAGGTAGGCGGCCTTGCCCTTGATCTGCCCCTGGCGGGTCATCGACACGCTGGAGTCGATCTTCGCGATCCCGAAGTCCAGCAGCTTAACGGCGCCGTTGCGGGTGGTCATCGCGTTCGACGGCGTGACGTCGCGGTGGATCACGTTCAGCGGCGTTCCGTCGGACTGTTGCAGCGTGTGCACGGCGGCCAGGCCCCTGCAGATCTCGCGCGCCAGGTAGGCGGCGATGCCGATCGGCACGGGCTCCTTCGCGCGGTGGCGGCGATCCATGATCTCGGCCAGGGACGGACCGTCGAGATACTCCAGCGCCAGGTAGTGCCGACCGGCGTCCTGCCCGAAGTCGTACACGCTGACGATGTTCGGGTGGTGCAGCATCCCCAGGATCTTGGCCTCCTCGACGAACGCGTGGATGAACCGCGGGTCGCTGGCCAGGTGGGGGAGGATCCTCTTGATGATCAGCGGGCGGGAGGCGCCCCCCGGGCTGCGGGCGCGGGCGCGGAACACCTCGGCCATGCCGCCCACGCCCACCAGCTTCAACATCTCGTAGTGGCCGATGGAGGCGCCGACTCCATCGCCCACGCCTTCCACCCCCGCCGCCTGGGTGATCGTCATGGCGCGCCCGCCGAGAGGCGCCGGATCTTCACCAGCAGCTCGTCCAGGTCGAAGGGTTTGGTGATGAAGTCGTCGACGTTGATGTAGTAGGGCGACGCCGGATCCCGGCTGACGGCCCCCGACGTCACCACGATGGGGATCTTGCCCATCGTCGGATCGCCGCGGGCGGCGTCACAGAACTCCCAGCCGTTCATGACGGGCATCAGCAGGTCGAGGACGATCACGCGCGGCAGCGGCCGGGCCTTCAGCTGCTCCAGCGCCTCGCGCCCGTTCGACGCGCTGACGACCTCGTAGCCGACCTCGGTCAGCGCGGCGGCCAGCTCGTCACGCAGCTCGGCATCGTCGTCGACCAGCAGGATCGGGCCCCGGTCGCGGGGCGCGCGCCCGTCACCGGGGTGGGCTGGCCGCTGGTCGTCCCGGTCGGCTGGTGGTGGATTCACGCGCGCGCCCAAACAGCAGAGACCGTGCCACGGGATGATTCGGTGCAACCCCACGAAATCGCGTGTGGCCCGGCAGACAACCTGATCCGGGCCGGTGCCATCCTCCGCTGTCTGTCACGAGATTGAAACGGCGTCGGGCTCGGCTTGCCACCGGGCCGTCCGCGACGGCTAATATCGCGGCGTGCCGTCCGAGGTCCTTTCCTTCGCCGTCTCGACGCTGACGACCCTGTTCCTGGTGGTCGACGCGCCGGCCGCCGTGCCGCTGTTCCTGTCGATGAGCGCCGGCGATTCGCCCGAGCGGCAGCGCCGGACGGCGTCGCGCGCCGCCATCGCCGCGGGGCTGGTGCTGGCGTCGTTCGGGGCGCTGGGCGGCGCGATCTTTCGCCTGCTGGGCGTCTCGCTGGGGGCGTTCCGCATCGCGGGCGGCGTGCTGCTGTTCCTGCTGGCGGTCGACATGTTGCGCGCGCAGCGGTCACGCCAGCGCACGTCGCCCGAGGAAGAGGCCGAGGGCGTCGACCGGCCGGACATCTCGATCTTTCCGCTCGCCATTCCCATGCTGTCGGGGCCCGGCGCGATCTCCACGGTGATGGTGCTGGTGTCGCGCGCCGGGCATCTGTGGCAGTACCTGGTGGTCGGGGGGGCCGTCGCGGCGACGGCGCTGGCGTCCTACGGCCTTCTGCGATGGGCCGTCCGGGTGGAACGGGCGCTGGGCCGAACGGGCATGAACGTCCTGCAGCGGGTGATGGGGCTGATCCTGGCGGCGACGGCGGTGCAGTTCGTGGTGGAAGGCATCGGTAACGTCCTTCCAGAGATCATCCAGGCGGGCAGGCCGCTCGGCCCGCCGGGCGCCTGAAGACGGGCCGGACCCGCGTCAGTCGATGCGACGCATGCGACGAGCCATCCCGCGCATGACGTTCAGCGCGAAGAAAGGCGTCTCGCCGACCATGAACAGGAACTGCTGCTCCGTCACGCGCGCCAGCGTGCAGTCGGTCTTCGCGACCGCGCTGGCGCTGCGCGCGTGCGAGTCGACCAGGGCCAGCTCGCCGAAGAAGCCGTCCGGGCCGATCGTCTCGATGGAACGTCCGTTCTTCTTGATCTCGACCTCGCCGCTCTTGATCACGTACATCGATTCGGCCGCTTCCCCCTCGGAGAAGATGATCTCGCCCGCGCGGAAGCGGACCAGGGCGTCTGGCGTCTCGAAGATGTTGGGTAGTCTCACGGTGCGCTCCTGTGGCTCGACTGAGGCGACCGCGTCATCTACGCACACGGCGTTGCCGGCTGTGTGACACTTTGGTTTCACCCTGGCCGGGCCCCTTGCCTTGGTCAGCGGGGCGCGCCAACCCGCCGCAAGGTAGTCCGTGCGGGGGCGCGGGCTTCCTGGTGAGGGATCGTGCACTCCTTAGCGATTGATAGAAGGCCAGCTCCTCCTCCCCCCATTTGGATGTGGTGCGTCCTCTTCCTGACGCGCCCCACGGAGGACGTCTCATGCCGGTGTCACGCCTGTCGGTTGGTTGTTTTATTATGCTATTGGCAACTGGCCAGCTGGGATGCGGTTCCAGCTCGTCCGGTACGCCGGAAGGGTCGGGGGGCGGCAGCAGCTCGTCGGGATCGGGCGGCCAGTCAGCGACGGGCGGCTCGACCGGATCTAGCGGCTCCGGCGGGAGCGTCGGCAGCGGCGGCACCAGCTCGACGTCGAGCGGGGGGGCGAAGGGCTCGGGCGGCGCGGTCGGGTCGGGCGGCAAGCCGTCATCCGGGGGAACGACGGGGGGCGGTGGCAGCGTGGGGGGAGGTTCGGGCGGCACCGTGGGCCCCGGCTCGGGCGGCAGCACCACCCCCACCGGCGGCAGGACGGGCGGTGGCGGAACGGCGGCCGGCGGCGCCAGAGCCTCGGGCGGCGTCATGGGCACCGCGGGGGCCTCGGGCAGCGGCGCCACCACGGGGGGGAACGGCGGCAGCAGCGGCGGCGTGTCCAGCGGCGAGAGCAACTTCGCCGGCTGCATGGCCAAGGCGGGCGACATGAAGAAGAACATGAAGCTGCCCAACCCGTTCCTGATGCACGACGGAACGACGATCACCACCAAGGCGCAGTGGGAGTGCCGGCGCGCCGAGATCAAGGCCGATCTCGAGAAGTACGAGATCGGACCGAAGCAGGATCCGTCGACGGTGACCTCCGTCAAGGCGACGCTCTCGGGCAAGAGCCTGAGCGTCGCCATCACCACCAGCGCGGGCACCATGACGCTGACGTCGACCGTCTCGGGCAGCGGCAGCTGCATCCTGATCGGCCTGGACAGCCCGCAGAGCCTGGTGACCGGCTGCACGTCGGTGCCGTTCACCTCCAGCCAGGTGGTGAAGTCCGAGCAGGACAGCATGCAGTACCAGTCGGATCCCTTCTACAAGGTGTATCCGGACTTATGGCAGAAGATCGGCAACTACAGCGCGTGGTCCTGGGGCGTCAGCCGGCTGATCGACGGCCTCGAGCAGGTGAAGGACCAGTTGAACGTCGACACCACGAAGATCGCGGTGCACGGCTGCTCGTACGCCGGCAAGATGGCGCTCTTCTCCGGGGCGCTCGACGAGCGCATCGCGCTGACCGTCGTCGAGGAGTCGGGCGGCGGCGGCATCAACTCGTGGCGGACGTCGCAGGACTTCGAGAAGAACGGCGCCCCCAGCATCGAGAAGATCGACAACACCAACTACGGCTGGTTCCTGCCCAGCATGCAGAAGCTGGACCCGTACAGCTTGCCCCATGATCACCACGAGCTGATCGCGATGATCGCGCCCCGGGCCACCATCATCCTGGGCAACGACAACTACGATTGGCTGGGGGACGAGTCCGGCTACAAGTCGACCATGGCCGCGCTGCAGGTGTTCACCGCCCTGGGTGTCGCCGACCACATCGGGTACGACTTCACCAGCCCCTCGGGACAGGCGCACTGCAGCCCTCCCGCCTCCCACCAGGCCAGCGTCAAGACCTTCACGCAGCGGTACCTGCAAGGTGGAACCGCGGCCACGAACGTGGCCATCAAACCTTCCAAGAGCAGCTTCGATCTGAACTGGATGGGGTCGATTGACTGGACGACGCCGACGCTTCAGTGACGGTGGCCAGGTATCGCCACGCCGTTGCCGGCGTCTCGCTGACCAGCGGGTCGGTCGAGGCCGTCGCCCGGCGTGGTGTGCGTTCGGACTCCGCCGTGGTACGTAAAGGCGACTCACCCATGAAGAATGCGAAGCTGATCATTCTCGTTGGCGGTGTGCTGGGGATGGCGGCCTGCTCCGGCGGCTCCGGAACGGGCAACTCCTCCGGCGGCGCCACCGGTCGAGGATCGGGCGGCAGCAGCAGCTCCGGCGGTTCGACGGGCAGCGGCGGTCACGCCTCGGGCGGCACCAGCGGCTCGGGCGGCGCCGTCGGCACCGGCGGTCGTGTGGCCTCGGGCGGCACCAGCGGGTCGGGCGGCGTCGTCGGGTCGGGCGGCGTCACGGCGAGCGGCGGGGCCGCCAGCGGGGGAACGACCGGTAGCGGCGGCGTCGGCACCGGCGGCAAGGGTTCGGGCGGTGCGGCGGGCGGCGCCGTGGGCAGCGGCGGGCAAACCGGCTCGGGGAACGCGGGGGGCGGCATGGCCAGCGGCGGCGCCAGCGGTGGCGGCGCTTCCGGTTCGGCCGGCAGCAGCGGCACCCAGCACTGGGTCGGCACCTGGACCGCGTCGCCTTACTACGACTCCAGCAATCCTCCCCCCACGTCGCTGTCGAACACGGTGATCCGTCAGATCGCCCATGTCTCCCTGGGCGGCAGCCAGATCCGCGTGCAGTTCTCCAACCTGCAGGGCAACGGCTCGCTGGAGATCAAGGCGGCGCACATCGCCCTTTGCAAGGCCACGCCCGCGGTGGACAGCACCATCGACATGTCGACGGACAAGGCGCTGGCGTTCTCGGGCATGGCGACGGTCACGCTGGCCCAGGGCAAGGAGGTGTGGTCGGACCCGGTCGCGTTCGATCTGCCCGCGCTCGGCAACCTGACCATCACCACCGCGTTCGGCAGCGTGCCCAGCCAGGTGACCAGCCACTCGGGCTCGCGGACCACGTCCTACATCAAGAGCGGGACCGACGTGACGCCGGCCAGCCTGACCGGCGCTGGCGTGACGATGGTCGAGCACTGGTACGCCATCTCCGGCATCGACGTCATGGCCGACGCGGCAGCGCGCGGCATCGTCGCCATCGGTGATTCGATCACCGACGGGCGCGGCACCGACACCGACCACAACAATCGCTGGACCGACGTGCTGGCCTCCCGGCTGCAGATGAACGACGCCACCAAGAACGTCTCGATGATGAATCAGGGCATCGGCGCGACCAATCTGGTCGGGACGGGAACGGCGGCGCAGGCGCGCTTCGCCCGCGACGTGCTCGGGCAAAGCGGCGTGAAGTACGCCATCGTCCTGGACGGCGTCAACGACATCGGCGGCGGTTCGGGGACGCTGGATTCCATCAAGAGCGCGTACATGTCCTTGATCACGATGGCCCACTCCAAGAACGTCCTGATCTACGGCGGCACCATCACGCCGTTCGGCGGCGACTCGAGCTATGCGTCGCATGACGCGCTTCGCGTGCAGGTGAACCAGTTCATCAGGAGCGGAGTCTTCGACGGCGTCATCGACTTCGACATGGCGCTGACGGACGGAGGCAACCCGGCCAAGCTGCAGGAGATGTACGCGACCTGGTCCATGGAGGACGGCCTGCACCCGGGCCCCGCCGGCTACCAGAAGATGGGCCAGACGCCCGATCTGACGTCGTTCACGAAATGAGCGCGAGGGCGCCGGCCACTCAAGCAGTCCGGTCCGGCAGACGATAATCCGGGTGACCCCCAATCGGGAGGGTCACATGGATATCCAGACCTTCGCGCATACGTCATCGGGTGGGTGGGGCACGACGGGATTTCCGGCGTGGGATTCTCCGTCCACGCTCGTCCTGGTGTTCGGGCCGTCCAGGCGCATCGACGATCCTGGCCCGCTCGCCGAGTTGCTCAGTGCCTATCCGAACTCTCACGTCATCGGCTGCTCGACCTCGGGAGAGATCCACGGGACCTCCATCGACGACGACAGCCTGTCGGTGGCGGTGTGCCGGTTCGCGCACACCCGGCTGCGCTCGGCGGGCGCCGAGGTCGGCCAGGACGCCGGCGATTCGGCGCGCGCCGGACGCGAGATCGCCGCGTCGTTGATGGCGGACGACCTGAAGAGCGTCCTGGTGATCTCGGATGGAATTCGCGTCAATGGCGCCGAGCTGGTGCGCGGCCTGAACGACGTCTTGCCGCCATGGGTGGTGGTGACGGGCGGCCTGGCGGGCGACGGGGACCGCTTTCAGCGGACCTGGGTCATCGCGCAGGGCCGCCTGGCGAGGAACCGGATCTCGGCCGTCGGGTTCTACGGTGACCGGATCCACGTGGCCCACGGCTCGAAGGGCGGGTGGGACGCGTTCGGTCCGCAACGGATCGTCACCCGCTCGCAGGGGAACATCGTGTACGAGATCGATGGCCGTCCGGCGCTGGCCCTCTACAAGGAATATCTCGGCGATCGCGCCGCCGGGCTGCCGGCCACGGCGTTGCTGTTCCCCCTGGGCCTGCTGGAGAAGGACGCGGCGCCCCTGGTGCGAACGATCCTCTCCATCGACGAGGCTGCGCAGTCGATGACCTTCGCCGGCGACGTGCCCCAGGGGCATCATGTCCAGCTGATGCGTGGGGTCTTCGGGCGGCTGGTGGATGGGGCCGCCGATGCCGGCCGGGAGACCGCCGCCGCCGTGCGGGAAGGCGCGCCCGGGCTGGCCATCGCCATCAGCTGTGTGGGCCGCCGTCTGGTGCTGGGCCAACGGGCCGAGGACGAGGTCGAGGCGGCACGCGAGGCCCTGCCCGCTGGCGCCAGCCTGGTCGGCTTCTACTCGTATGGCGAGATCTCGCCCTCGGGGTTCGGGCCGTGCAACCTGCACAACCAGACCATGACGTTGACGCACTTCCAGGAGCTTTGAAGTGGGCGACGAGCCGCTTCACCGCCACCTGGTGCGTCAACTCCGCAAGGTGGGCGGTAGCGAATCTCAGGCGCCGTCGCTGGAGACCTGGCGTCTTCTGCTGGCGGGGGTCAGCAAGACGTACGAGGACACGGATCGCGAGCGATACACGCTGGAGCGTTCCGTGTCGCTGTTCACGAACGACATGGCCGGCCTGAACACCACGCTGGAGGCCGAGCGGACGCGCATGCGCCTGCTGTTCGAGCAGGCACCGGTGGGGATGGTGCGCAGCGACATCGGCGGGCCCATCACGCAGGTCAACGAGACCTTCACCCGGATGCTGGGGTACGCCGCCGAAGAGATGGTCGGGCGCGCGCAGATCAGCTTCGTGCACCCGGATGAGCGCGAGGCGGCCGCCACCGCCCTGGCGGCGTTGCGCACGTCGGCCGGAGGCACGTCCTTCGCCACCACGCGGCGCTTCCTGCACAAGAGCGGCGAGACGATCCACACGAACATCTCGGTGTCGGTGGCCCGGGACGCGGCGGGCACGCCGCTGTTCACGGTGGCGGTGATCGAGGACGTGACGGAGAAGCGCCGGCTGGAGATGGAACTGCGCCACGCGCAGAAGCTGGAGTCGGTCGGCATCCTGGCCGCCGGCATCGCCCACGAGATCAACACGCCCATCCAGTTCGTGGGCGACAACGCCGAGTTCCTGCGCACCGGCTTCATGGACCTGCTGGCGCTGTGCGAGCGGTACCGCAACCTGCTGGGCCGGGTCCAGACGCATCTGCCGTCCGAAGAGCAGGCGGCGCTGGCCGAGGCCGAGGACGCCGCGGACTTCACCTATCTGCGCGAGCACGCGCCGGCGGCGTTCGCCTCCACGATGGACGGCGTCGAACGGGTGGCCAACATCGTGAAGGCGATGAAGACGTTCGCGCGGCAAGACGGGCCGAGCAAGGCGCTGGCGGACATCAACCTGGCCCTGCGCAGCACGCTGACGGTCGCCCGCAACGAGCTGAAGTACGTCGCCGACGTGGAGACCGAGCTGGCGCCGTTGCCGAATCTGATGTGCAACGTGGGAGATCTGAACCAGGTCTTCCTGAACCTGCTGCTGAACGCCGCGGACGCGGTGCGTGACGCCGTGGGAGGCAGCGGGGCGCGCGGCACCATCCGCGTGCGCTCGCTGCAGCAGGGCAGCGAGATCGTCGTGGCCGTCTCGGACAGCGGTCCGGGCATCCCGGAGCCCATCCGGAACCGCATCTTCGAGCCCTTCTTCACCACGAAGGAGGTGGGGCGAGGCTCGGGGCAGGGGCTGGCCATCTCGCGGGCCGTCGTCGAGCGTCACGGCGGGGCGCTGACGTTCGAGACGGAGATCGGCGTGGGGACGACGTTCTACGTCCGATTGCCCACCAGCGGCGGTCGCGCATCCAGCGCCCAGGCGGCCTGACCCCTCGGCCTGACGGCCCTGCTCAACTGTATGCCCCGACCGGCCGATGTGAACGCCGGGAACAGTGCAGATTTGGCCGGACCCCGTCCGGTGAAAGGTCGCGGGTGGCAACAACGGCAACGAACAAGCGGCGAATCCTCTTCGTCGATGATGAGCCGAACGTGCTCAGCGGCTTGCGCAATTTGTTGCGCAAGCAGCGGCACCAGTGGGACATGCTGTTCGCGACCAGCGGTCCCGATGCGCTGGCCGAGCTGGCGAAGGGACCGATCGACGTCATCGTCTCGGACATGCGGATGCCGGGCATGGACGGCGCCGCGCTGCTGACGCGGGTCCGCGATCTTTACCCGCAGACGGCGCGCATCGTGCTGTCCGGCCACGCCGAGCGGGACGCCATCGCGCGGGTGGTGTCGGTGGCCCATCAGTTCCTGTCCAAGCCGGCCGACGCGGGGGCCGTGCAGGCCGTCATCGAGCGGACCTGCCAGTTCCAGTCCCTGATGCACGACGAGGGGATCAGGCGCGTGGTGGGGACCCTCGACCGCCTGCCGTCGTTGCCCGACGTCTACTGGGACCTGGTGCGCGCCACCGAGAACCCCGACACGGGACTGTCCGACATCGCGCGGATCGTCGAGCGCGATCCGGCCATGAGCGTGAAGGTGCTGCAGCTGGTGAACTCCGCCTACTTCGGCCTGGCCCAGAAGACCGACTCGATCTCGCGGGCCGTGACCTATCTGGGGATCGAGAACTTGAAGGGCCTGCTGGTGGCGGTCCATGTGTTCGGGACCGACGACTTCCCGCACGTGGACGGCCTCTCGCCCACGGCGCTGCGGGACGAGTCCTTGATGACCGCCACGCTGGCGCGGCAGATCGTGAAGGATTCCACGCTGGCCGACGCGGCCTTCACCGCGGGGGTGGTCCACGACGTGGGCCAGCTGGTCCTGGGCCGTGATCCCGACAAGAAGTACGGCGAGGTGCTGCGGCACGCCCGCGAGCGCGGGGAACCGCTGGCCACCGTCGAGCGCGACGAGATGGGGGTGACCCATGGGATCGTGGGCGCGTATCTGCTGGGCGTCTGGGGCCTGCCGTTCCTGCTCGCCGAGACGGTGGCCTTTCACGACAACCCTACCGCGGTGACGGAAGGGAACCTCGACCTGCTGGGAGCCGTGCACCTGGCGGACGGCCTGGTGACCGCCGCCCTGGAGGGGCGCGACCCGGTCAAGGACGGTCTCGTCGACGTCGCCTTTCTCGAGCGCACGGGCCTCCTCGCTGACTTGCCCAGGCATCACACCAAGGCGATGGCCATGGTGACGACCGTCGAAGGACCCCGCTGACATGTGCGCGGCGCCGTACCCCACCGTCCTCTGCGTCGACGACGAGAAGGCCGTGCTGGACGGCCTGTCGCTGCATCTGCGGCGGCGCTTCCAGGTCCTGACCGCGCAGAGCGGCTCGGAGGCGCTGGCCATCCTCGCGCGCGAATCGTCGGTCGCGATCGTGATGTCGGACATGCGGATGCCGGGCATGGACGGCGCGACCTTCCTGTCGCGGGCCCGGGAGGTGGCGCCCTCCGCGGTGCGCCTGTTGCTGACGGGACAGGCGCACATCGACGCGGCGATCGCGGCGATCAACGAGGGGCGAATCTTTCGCTTCCTGACCAAGCCCTGTCCGCCGGCCACGATGATGGCGGCGATGGACGCCGCGGCCGAGCAGCACCGACTGGTCACGGCCGAGCGGGTGCTGTTGCAGGAGACGCTCCACGGCGCCATCAAGGCGCTGACGGACGTCCTGGCGCTGTCGAACCCGGTCTCGTTCGGACGCGCCACGCGCATCAAGCAGACCGTCGCCGACCTGGCGCAGAAGCTGGACGTCAAGGACGCCTGGCAGGCAGAGGTGGCCGCGATGTTCTCGCAGCTGGGCACCATGACGTTGCCCCACGAGACCGTCGAGAAGATCTACCTGGGCTTCCCCCTGACGCCCGACGAGCAGCGCATGGCCGCCCGTGCTCCCGCGGTGGCGGAGCAGCTGGTACGAAACATCCCCCGTCTCGACGTGGTGGCCGACGTGCTGGCCGCGCATGCGCGCCGGCGCAAGAGCAACGATGCAGTGGCCGGCGATCCCCGCGCGGCCGCCGTCGAGCTGATGGCACAGATCCTTCGCGCCGCCATCGACTTCGACGCGCTGGAGTCGCAGGGAAGCGCCGGCGCCCTGGTCATCGACACGATGCGGAGCCGGGTGGACCGGTACGAGCCCCGCATCGTCGAGGCGCTGGCGGAGCTTCGCGGCGGCGACGCCCCGCGGGTCGGCGTCCGGGAGGTCTTCCTCTCGCTGCTCACGGTGGGCATGGTCTTCGTCGACGACGTCAAGATGCAGAACGGGATGTTGCTGGTCGCGCGCGGGTACGAGGTGACGCCCGGGTTCCTCGAGCGCGTGCGCAACCTGAAGCCAGGCACGGTCAAGGAGCCGCTACGCGTGGTCTTGCGTTCGGCCTTGAAGCAGGCGGCGCTCGAGGGGATGGGGGGCAAGTGATGCGCTCTATGTCCGGGCGCGCCGGCGGCAGTTGCGGCACCGCCACAGGGGGGAGACAGACATGAGCAGCATGCAGGTCCACGACGACGGTGAGCGGCCCCGGCCCCTGGTGCTGGTGGTGGACGACGAGGAGGTCATCCGCACCGCCCTCGGCCGCCACCTGAAGAAGCTGGGGTACGAGGTGATCCTGACCGACGACGGCGACCAGGCGGTCGAGCTGGCCCGCACGCGGCGGCCGGCCGTCGTCCTGTCGGACATCTACATGCCGGGCATGGACGGCCACATGCTGCTGGCCAACATCAACCGAATGGGCTTGCTGTCCCCGGTCGTGCTGATGAGCGGGCGCGGAGAGCTGGACGACGCCATCAGCGCGATGCGCGAGGGCGCCGTCGACTACATGAAGAAGCCGTGGACGCCCGAGACGCTGGCGGGCGTGATGGCGCGTGCCATGGGCCTGGCCGACGCGTTCCAGGAGATGGCGAACGGGAAGGCCGAGGGCGAGCCACCGTCGCCCGACGGGGCGCCGGAGGCGTCCGCCGTGGAGCTGATCGAACTGCTGGTGCAGACGCCCACCGCCGAACTGCCGCTCGCCGAGGTTCCGCCCACGCTGACCCGCCTGCGCGCGGTGGCGCGCAGCCGCGATCGGTCGCCCGAGGACGTGGCGGCGTTCGTGCAGGGCGATCCCCAGATGAAGGCCGCCATCCTGCGCATGGCGAACGCCCAGCCTCGCCACGACGGCGGGGGGACGGATCCGCTCCGCAGCGCCCTCCAGGCGCTGGGCGTGGAGGCCGCGTGGGGATGCGTCGAGGCCGCCGTGTTGCGCGACGCCTTCCCGATCGCCACGGGCGCGCTGCGGACGCTGGCCGATCGAATCTGGCAGTTCTCCGTGGCGCGCGCCATCGCGATGCAAGAGCTGGCGCTGATCGCCGACGCCGAGCTCGAGCTCTCCCCGTTGCTGTACTTCCAGGCCGGGCTGCTGCTGGACGTCGGCGCGTCGTACCTGCTGTCGGCGGCGGACCGCGCGGTGCGCGGGAAGGGTGGTCGCATCGGCGATCCGGCCAGTCTGCTGGCCACCATCACCGCCCATCACGCGGCGATGACCGCCCGGATCATCCGTCGCTGGAATCTCCCCACGTCGCTGGAGGAGCTGGCGGCCGAACACCACCGGGGCAGCGAGATCGACGCCCGCCTGGCGGCCGAGCCGCTGTGGTGCGCGGCCCGGCTGGGCGGCGCCATGGCGGTGCGGGTCACGGGGTTCGGCGATCCCACGGGCGATCGTCTGCTGGGCACCGACCAGCTGGCCCGCTGTGCCTACACGCTGGGCGTCGGGGATACCAGCCTGCGTCGACTGACGAGGGCGCTGACCGAGCGGGCCAACCAGACATGGGTGGCCTTCGGCTGAGGACGCCCTGGCGGGGGCATTACCAGGGAGCGGGCATGGGCATCGACGACTACGAGCTCGGTGAGACGATCGCGAGATCGACGCGATCACAGCTGCAGCGGGCGGTACGGAAGAGCGACGGCCGGGGCGTGATCGTCAAGCGGTCGGTGGGCACCTTCCCGACCCCGCGGGACATCGCGCAGCTCGAATACGAGCACCGCCTGCTGACGCGGATGCACCACCCCGGAATCATCCAGACGCTGGGCCTCGCGCCGGACGGTGATCACCTGGCGCTGATCCTCGACGACGTGGGCGGCCGGGATCTCCGCGCGCTGGCCGTCACCCAGGCGCCGCTCGAGCTGTTCTTCGCGATCGCGGCCCCGCTGGTCGAGGCGCTCGGCTACGTTCACGGCGCGGGGATCGTCCACAAGGACATCAAGCCCGACAACGTCGTCTTCAACGCCGAGACCGGCGCGGTCCGCCTGATCGACTTCAGCATCGCCTCGGAGCGGACCCGCGCGCGCGCCGAGATGGGACTGGGCCAGCCCCTCGAGGGAACTCTGCCCTATCTTTCGCCGGAGCAGACCGGGCGCCTGAACCGCGACGTCGATAGCCGCACCGACTTCTACGCGCTGGGCATCACCTTCTTCGAACTGTTGACGGGGACGCTCCCGTTCACCGCCCCCGACTCGCTGGGCTGGGTTCACGCCCATGTGTCCAAGCTGGCCCCCCCGGTGACCGAGCTGCGACCGGCCGTCCCGCAGGCGCTGTCCCGCATCGTGGCCAAGCTGCTGGCGAAGGATCCCGACGAACGCTACCAGAGCGCGCTGGGCCTGCAGCGAGATCTGCAGCGGTGCCAGCGCGAGTGGGCCGCCACCGGCACCATCGCCGACTTCGCCCCCGGCCAGCACGACGCCTCGGACCGGTTTCGCCTGCCCGGGATGCTGATCGGACGCCAGCAGGAGAGGGCGGCCTTGCTCGCGGCGTTCGAGGACGCGAGCCGCGGACCGGCCAAGCTGGTGCTGGTCGAGGGACCATCGGGGATCGGCAAGTCGTCGCTGATCGACGAGCTGCGCAGCGCGGTGGCGCTGCGGACCGGGATCTTCGTGTCCGGCAAGCCCGACCTGCGAAGCCGCCAGGTGCCTTACGGCGCGCTGGCCGTGGCGCTCGGCGATCTGGTGCGGGGCTTGCTGGCCGAGCCGGAGACGCGGCTGCAAGCCACCCGGGCGGCGCTGGGCGCCGCGCTGGGGGCGAACGGACAGGTCCTGGTAGAGCTGATCCCCGAACTGGAGCGGCTGATCGGGCCGCAGCCGCGCGTGGCGGAGCTGAGCGCGCGCGAGGCCAGCTATCGGTTCCAGCGCACCTGCCGGGACTTTCTGGCAGCGGTCGCCACGGCCGAACGTCCGGTGGTGGTCTTCCTGGACGATCTGCACTGGGCCGACGGTCCGACGCCCGAGCTGCTGGCGTTCCTGCTGGGGGAGGGGGTGCTCCAGCACCTCCTGGTGCTGGGGGCTTGCCTCGACAGCGAGCTGGGCGTGGGGCATCCGCTTCGCGCCGCGCGCGAGGCGATCACGAACCGGCGTCCGGGGGGCGTGGTCACCATCGCGGTCGGGCCGCTCTCGGTCGAGGCGGTGACCCAGATCGTGGCCACCGCCACGCGACGCGACCCGTCCGACTGCGGCGGCCTGGCCGAAACGATCTTCCGCAAGACGGCCGGCACGCCGTTCTTCGTGAACGAGCTGTTGATGCTGCTCCACCGGGACGGCGTCCTCCGCTTCCGGGCGGAGGCCGGTCACTGGGAGTGGGACGACGCGCGCGTCGAGGAGGCGGCCATCAGCGGCAACGTGATCGAGCTGGTGGTCCAGAAGCTGAATCTGCTCCCCGACCTGACCCTGCGCGTCCTGCGCCTGGCCTCCTGCATCGGCCCGCGTTTCGACCTGCTGACGTTGTCGCGCCTGGCGGGGCGGCCGGCGGGCCAGGTCGCGCAGGCCTTGCGCGCGGCCATCGAGGCTGACGTGGTGGTCCCCCAGGGCGCCAGCTACCGGCTGGTTCGCGCGGAGGCGACGTACACCGACGCGGAGCTGACCGATCTGGACGTCCGCTACCGATTCCAGCACGATCGGGTCCAGGAGGCCGCGCACTCGCAGATCCCTCCGGACGAGAGCGCCCGGATCCACCTGGCGCTGGGCCGCATCCTGCTGGCGTCCCTGGCTGGCTGCGAGGGAGGCCAGGCCCCGTTCGAGGTGGTGAATCACCTGAACCTCGGTCGCGCGCTGATCTCGTCGCCGGAGGAGCGGCGCCTGCTGGCCCGGCTGAACGAGGAGTCGGGCGAGATGGCCAAGAGGTCGGCGGCCTACCCGATCGCGGCCGCCTTCTTCCTGGCCGCCCAGGAGCTCACCTCGCCCGAGGACCGCGCGCTCGCACCACGGCAGTGGTTCGATCGCCGCCGCGGATACGTGGAGTGCCTTTATCTGTCCGGGGACGTCGAGGGGGCGGGGGTGATGTGCGACGAGCTGATGGCCGCCGCCTCGGATCGGGTCTCGGCGACGGCCGCGGTGGCGCTGCGCGCGCTCATCCATTCCCATCAAAGCCGCTTCTTCGACGCGGTGGCCACCATTCGGGCGGGGCTGCGCGCGCTGAACGTCGAGCTTCCTGCCGAGCCCGTCGAGGTCCAGCGCAAGATCGGCGACAACGTGAGCCGCATGCAGCAACACCTGGCCCGGGTCGCGATCGAGGACCTGGTCCGCCTGCCCGAGATGACGGACGAGGTCCACATCTTGACGATGAAGCTGCTGCATCAGCTCATCCCGTCCGCCATCCAGACCGATTCGTCCGTCTTCATCCTGGCCGAGCTGATGATGTTCGACCTGGCCCTCACGCACGGCACGACCCCGGTGTCGTGCAAGAACTTCGTCGACTGCGGGATGATCCAGGCCGGCAACCTGGGCGACTCCGACCGCGGATATCGCCTGGGCAAGGCGGCGTTCGCGCTGCTCGAGCGCTATGCGCCGACGACCTTGGATGCCTCGGTCGCCTTCGTGTTCGCGAGCTTCGTCTCGCACTGGCGGGCGCCCTTCCGGGAGAGTCTGGAGTGGTTCCGGGCGGCCCAGCGCCGGGGCCTGGAGGTGGGGGATCTGCTGCACGCCGGCTACGCCATCGGGCTGGAGACCCACCGCGTCTTCTCGGTGGGGATGCCGCTCGATGCTTGCCGCGCCGGAACCGATGCGGCCACGACCTTCTTGACGGCCAACGGACTGCTCTTCGTGTTGCCGGCGGTGCGCATGGTGCAGCAGGTGCTGGACCAGCTCTCCGGCTCGGGGGCGGCGCCCGCGCTGGCCTCCCCCGCAGACGATCCCCTCGGCCAGCAGTTGCTGGCGTCGCGCAACCCGCAGTTCACCTTCGTGTACGGCAACTTCCAGACGATGGTCAGCTTCATCATGGGTGACTTCGCGCGGGCGCGTGCCTGGGCGGCGTTCACCGAACCGTTCGTCCCTTCCTGCGCCAGCCACTTCTCGATCGCCGACCACTACCTGTTCCAGGCGCTGGCCCAGGTGTCCGACCTGTCACCGGCCTCGTCGCCGGCGGAGCGAGAGGCGGCGCGCCTGATGCTGATCGAGGCCTGGAACAAGCTGCGGGCTTACGGCGAGGGCAGCCCGGAGAACTTCGGGCACAAGCACAAGCTGGCGGCGGCGGAGCTGGCACGCCTGGACGGCAAGCCGATCGAAGAGGTCGCGCCCCTGTACGACGAGGCCCTGGCCGCCGCGCAGGACGGGTTCCTGCACCTGCGCGCGCTCATCAACGAACGCCAGGCGCAATACTGGTGGGAGAAGCAACGTCCCCGGATCGCCCGAACCTTCTTCCAGGACGCCTACTACCTGTACGGACGGTGGGGGGCCGAGGCGAAGCTTCGCCGCCTGGAGCGCGAACACGGCGACCTGCTGAGCCGGCCCCTGGACAGCCCGGAGCAGGGGCTGTCGACGGTCACCGCGGAGCTGAAGACGGTGACCACGGCCGCGCTGGACGCGATGTCGGTGGTCAAGGCGACCCAGGCCATCTCGGGCGAGGTGCAGCCGGAGAGGCTGTTCGCCACGTTGATGGCCACCATCCTGGAGAACGCGGGCGCCCAGCGCGGGTGCCTCGTCCTCAGGGCGCATGACGGCGACCAGTTGACGGTCGGGGCGCGGGCCTCGCTGGCCGCCGTGCCCGGCGAGGCACCGAGGCCGACGGCCCTCGAGTCCTGCGACGACCTGTGCCCACGCATCGTTCGCTACGTGGCGCGCACGCGGGAGTCCGTGGTGCTGGACGACGCCCGCCGCGATCCCGGCTATCGCGACGACGCCTATATCCAGGAGAATGGGGTGCGGTCCGTGCTGGCGGTGCCGGTTCTTCATCAGGGCGAGCTGCTGGCCATCCTCTACGCCGAGAACAACGCCGTCACGCACGCCTTCACGCGCGAGCGGCTGACGCTGCTGCAGATCATCGCCGGGCAGGCGGCCATCTCCATTCGGAACGCGCGCCTGTACGACAGCCTGGAAGAGCGGGTGGCGGCCCGCACCGCCGAGCTGTCGCGAGCGAACGAGACCCTGGCCGCAGAGGTGAAGGCGCGCGCCAAGATCGAGATCGAGCTGCGGCAGGCGCAGAAGCTGGAGGCGGTGGGCCGGCTCGCCTCCGGCGTGGCGCACGAGATCAACACGCCCATCCAGTTCGTGAACGACAACATCCACTTCGTGCGCGACGCCATGGGCGAGCTGGTCACGCTGGTGAAGCGGTACCAGGACGTGCAGCAGGCCGTGCTGGCGTCCGACGCCAACCTGGAGTCGGCCCAGGAGCTGGCGCGGGAGGCGAGCGAGGCGGAAGAGACCGCCGACCTCGCTTACCTGCTGGAGAACGTCCCGGTGGCGCTGGAACGCTCCCTGGACGGCATCGATCGGGTCGCGAAGATCGTCCAGTCGATGAAGTCGTTCGCGCATCCGGATCAGGACAGCAAGGTGGCCGTCGACCTCAACCAGGCGGTCACCAGCACGCTGACCATCGCCCGCAACGAATACAAGTACGTGGCGGACGTCGAGACCGAGTATGGCGCGCTGCCGCTGGTCACCTGTCACGTCGGCGAGATCAACCAGGCGGTGTTGAACCTGATCGTGAACGCGGCGCACGCGATCTCGGATGTCGTGCAGGGAACCGAGCGGCGCGGCCTGATTCGTGTGCGAACCTACGTCGAGGAGGGGGCCGCCGTCATCGCCATCACCGACACCGGAGGGGGCATTCCCCCGCACATCCGCGAGCGCATCTTCGAGCCCTTCTTCACCACCAAGGAGGTGGGGAAGGGGACGGGCCAGGGGCTGTTCATCGCCCGCTCGGTGATCGCCGAGAAGCACGGCGGCAGCCTGACCTTCGAGACGGAGACCGGGAAGGGCACCACGTTCTACGTCCGCCTGCCCATTGTGGACGCCAGCGAGCGAACGACCGGCTCGGAAGCGGCCGCCTAGCGATCCTGAGCGCGATCGCAGACACGCCGGAAGCGCCGGCGCGGATCGCGTCTGTTGATGACGTTCCGGTCGCGATTTGTTCCCTGAATAACGAACGATTGTTGTGAATTTCGTTGTGGCGGAGCGCTTGCGCGCCTTTTGCGTTGACGCCGTTCCGAGCGCGATGTTACTGGGATCGCCTGGTCGGGTCGGGCGGGCGGTTGGGGGCGTGGTGTCCGCAGCGGTTTGCTCGCGGCCAATTCAGGGGGGGCACGATGCGACGATTGACTGGGTTTGGGGTGTTGTTGTTGGCGTGGACGGCGGGGGCTGGATGCGGCGGGGAGACGCCGAGCGGGGCCGGGGCGGGAGAGGAGGTGACGGCGACCGGCAGTGCCCTCTGTGGCAGCGGCACGCTGGACGCGAACAGCAAGTTCTTCGTTCCCGAGCCGGACAGCGGAGCCGTTCAGCAGATCAAATCCTTGCTGAAGTCGCGCCATCTGGGAGAGGCGGCGCGCCTGACGGCGATGTCGCTGACGCCGCAGGCGGTCTGGTTCACGGACGGCACGCCTCAGGACGTGAAGAAGGCCGTGAGGAAGACGATGGCCGCGGCCGCGCTCCAGCACCGCGTGCCCGTCCTGGTCGCCTACGACATCCCGTTCCGCGACTGTGCGCAGTACTCGGCCGGGGGAGCCCTAGACACGGCCGCCTACCAGGCCTGGATCGACGGTTTCGCGGCGGGCATCGGCGGCGACCAGGCGGTCGTCATCCTGGAACCGGACAGCCTGGGCATCATTCCCTATCACACGGACCTGGATGGTTCGTCCGACTGGTGCCAGCCGACCGTGACCGATTCGATGGGCAACACGGTGCCGGCACCCGGCGCCGACACGGCCACGCGCTTCGCCCAGCTCAACTACGCGGTCGACCGGTTGGCCAGCAAGGCGCCCGGCGCGCTGGTGTACCTCGACGGCACGCACAGCGGCTGGCTGAACGTCGGCGAGGCTGCGTCGCGCCTGTCGAAGGCGGGCGTGGCGCGCGCGCAGGGCTTCTTCCTCGACATCTCGAACTATCAGCTCAGCCCGAACCTGGCGCAGTACGGGACCTGGCTCTCCAGTTGCCTCGCCTACGCGACGGTGGTCGCGCCGGGCGACTTCAACTCCTGCCCCAACCAGTACTGGAACGGGGGCCCTCTGCCGTCGAAGATCGCGCAGCTGAACGGCGAGTGGAACGGGGTGGCGCTGGACTCGAGCCGCGCCTGGAGCGACGCCACCGACACGATCGCGCTCAACACGTCGGGCATCAACCTGCGCTACGCGAACATGCTGGGTTCGAACGTGCCGGCCGCGCACTTCATCGTCGACACCAGCCGCAACGGCAACGGCCCGCTGGCGACGGCGCCTTACGCCGCCGCGCCCTACAACCAGCCGGCCAGCGTCATCGGCGCGCTGAACGGCGGCGCGTGGTGCAATCCCCCGGGCGCTGGCCTGGGGCTGCGTCCCACCGCGAACACCGGCGTGGCGCTGCTGGACGCCTATCTGTGGGTGAAGATCCCCGGCCAGTCGGACGGCTCGTGCGACATCGCGGGGGGCGCGCGCGGCTGGGACTACACGCAGTACGACCCGTGGGGGCTGACCGGTGACGCGCAGAACCACTTCGATCCGCTGTGGGGCATCGTCGATCCGGGCGCCGGGACTTGGTTCCCGCAGCAGGCCCTCCAGCTGGCGCAGCTCGCGAATCCGCCGCTGCTGTAAGCGTCTCCTGTGCGGCGCCCGGCCTCCCCGGGCGCCCGGCATTTCGCGGGCGTCGATCGCCGGCGGGCCGGCTGCCGTCGCGCGGCCTGATAGACTCCCCTCACCAACCGCCGCGGAGGAGAGGATCATGCCAGCCGAATCGGTCGTCGCGAGTTCCGGGGTCGACAGGTCGCCCAACGCTCGCGTGGGAGCGGTGGCCCTGGCGGTCAGCGCCTTCGCGACGCTGCTACTGTCGCACGTGTCGGCCAGCCTGGCGCCGCTGCGCTTGCTCGCGGTGGCGGGCTTCGCGTTCGCGGCCTGGTGCTTCTGCGACGAGATGGGGCTGCGCAAGCCGCTGAACCGGGCGGGGTTCGTGCTGTTCGCCATCGCCATGGGCGCCAAGGTTCAGCGCATCCTGGGCGTCAGCGAGCAGAGCGCAGGCCGCTACGACGTGCTGTTCGCCGCCTTCCTGTTGCTGGCGTTGCTGTTCTGGTCGGTGGCGTTCATGCACCGCCAGCGCTCGGTGAAGGTGGTGGGGGCGATCGGTGTCGTGGCCAGCCTGACGCCGATGGTGGCGCTGGTCGCCGGTCACCTGGCGGTGGGCGCGGGCGCCTTTCTGGGCGTACGCGGGCTGCTGGCCGCGGGGCACGGCGGCGATCACACGTTCGTGACGCTGGTCGAGCGCATCCTGGGCCTGTGGGGCTACGTGGCCGCCTGGCTGCTGTGGCGCGGCCACATCCGGCGCGCGCCGGTCGGGCAGTGACGGGCCTGGCGGCGCCGGCGCGTCCGGCGGGGAGCCGTTCGAACAGGTGAGCGGCGGCCACCCCATGGACGGCGAACAGGGCAGGGCGGCGGCGCGAATCCGCGTCGGTCCGGCAGGGTGGGACTACCCCGACTGGCGGGGCATCGTCTATCCGAACACACGGAAGACGAAGACGTTCGACGAGCTCGGATACCTCGCTCGTTTCTTCGACACGATCGAGATCAACTCGACGTTCTACCGGCCGGGCGATCCCAGGGCGGCGGCAGGCTGGGTGAAGCGGGTCGCGCACAACGCGAACTTCAAGTTCACGGCGAAGCTGTGGAAGCGCTTCACGCACGAGCGGACGGGGGCCTGGACGGCCGACGAGGTGAAGCTGGCCGGCGCCGTGCTGGCTCCGTTGCAGGACGCCGGGCGCCTGGGGGCCGTGCTGCTGCAGTTCCCCTGGTCGTTCAAGCGCGACGACGCGAGCGAAGAATGGCTGGGTGACGTGCTGGCCGCGTTCGCGGCGTACCCGCTGGTGGTGGAGGTGCGCCACGCGTCCTGGAACAGCTCCGACGTGCTGGCCCGCCTGACCGAGCAAGGGGTCGGGATCGTGAACGTGGATCAGCCGCTGTTTGGCCGATCCATCGCCCCCGCCGCGCACACGACGGGGGCGGTGGCGTACGTGCGGATGCACGGCCGCAACTATCAGGACTGGTTCCGCAAGAGCGCGGACCGGAACCAGCGCTACGATTACCTGTACACCGTCGAGGAGCTGCGGCCCTGGGTGGCCCGCATCGAGGAGATGGCCGCGCGGCCCACCACGCGCGAGCTGTACGCGGTGACGAACAACCACCACCTGGGCAAGGCGCCCACGAACGCCGGCATGATCGAGGCGATGCTCGCCCACCGGAGGGTCCCCCTGCCGCCCACGCTGGTGGCGCGCTATCCGGCCGCGCTGGAGCCCTTCGCGGTGCCGGATCCGGAAGCCGACGGCGCGCTGTTCGCGCCCCGCCGCCGCGCGCGCGAGTGACCCGCCCCCGCGCCCCCAGAACTTGCCATGGCTGAACGTCCGTATAGTATCGCGGCGTGTCTCCCGAATCCGCGCTCTCGCCCGCAGACGCCGGCCACGCCGATCACGACGACAGCACCGCCGACGCGGACCCGGCCGCGTCGATCCTGGCCGACCTGAATCCGGCCCAGCGGCGGGCGGCCGCCGCGGGCGACGCGCCGCTGCTGATCATCGCGGGCGCGGGCACGGGGAAGACGCAGACGCTGGCCCACCGCGTGGCGGCGCTGATCGCGCGCGGCGCGGACGGGCGCCGCATCCTGCTGCTGACGTTCTCGCGGCGCGCCGCCGCGGAGATGACCCACCGGGCGGCGCGGCTGCTGCGGCAGCGGGCGTCCGCCGCCGACGTGCTCCCCTGGGCAGGGACCTTCCACGCCGTGGCCAACCGCCTGCTGCGCCTGCACGCGCCGGCCATCGGCCTCGATCCGGCGTTCACGCTGCTCGATCGGGAAGACTCCGCCGATCTGATGGACCGCATCCGCCACGAGCAGGGGCTGGCGCGCACGGACCGCCGCTTCCCGCGCAAGGGCACCTGCCTGGCCATTTACTCCAGCGTGGTGAACACGCAGGAGCCGTTGCAGGCCTGCCTGGAGCTGCGCTTCCCCTGGTGCGCCGAGTGGGAGGCGCCTTTGCGCGGCCTCTTCGCCGGGTACGTCGACGCCAAGGCGGCGCGCGCGGTGCTCGACTACGACGACCTGCTGCTCTACTGGTACCACCTGATGACGGACGGGCCGCTGGCGCAGCGGATCGGCTCGCTGTTCGATCACGTCCTCGTCGACGAGTACCAGGACACGAACTCGTTGCAGGCCGAGATCCTGCGCCGGCTGAAGCCGGATGGCCGCGGCGTGACCGTGGTGGGGGACGACGCCCAGGCCATCTACAGCTTCCGCGCCGCGCGCGTGGGGAACATCCTGGGATTTCCCGCGCAGTACGCGCCGCCCGCCACCGTGGCCACCATCGAGCAGAACTACCGCTCGACGCAGCCCATCCTCGAGGCGGCGAACGGCGTCATCGCGCTGGCCACCGAACGCTACGAGAAGCGGCTGTTCTCGGCGCGTCCCGCCGCGGACCGGCCCGTGCTGGCCACCGTCGCGGACGAGAGCGCGCAGGTCGACTACGTCGTGTCGCGCATCCTGGAGCGCCGCGAGGCCGGCGTGCCGCTGCGCCAGCAGGCGGTGCTGTTCCGCAGCAGCCATCACAGCGACGCGCTGGAGGTCGAGCTGGGGCGGCGCCACATCCCCTTCACGAAGTACGGCGGCCTGCGCTTCCTCGAGGCGGCGCACGTGAAGGACGCGCTCAGCTGCCTGCGCTGGGCTGAGAATCCGCGCGACACGCTGGCGGCGTTTCGGGTGGCGCAGCTGCTGCCCGGGATGGGACCGCGCTTCGCGGACGCGCTGTTGCGCCACGTCGCCGATGCCGGGTTCGCCCTGCCGGCCGCGCTGGGCAGCTTCCAGGCACCGGCCGCGTCGCGCGCCGACTGGCCCGCCTTCGCCGAGCTGTTCGGGCGGCTGTGCACGGCGAGCGGGCCATGGGTGCCGCAGATGGGCCTGGTGCGGCGCTGGTACCAGCCCCACCTGGAACGCCTGTACGACGACGCGCGGTCGCGGCTCGGCGACCTGGAGCAGCTGGAGCAGCTGGCCGCGGCGGCGCCGTCCCGCGAGCGGTTCCTGACCGACCTGACCCTGGACCCGCCGGCCGGGACCGGCGCCGAGGCGAACGACGCCCACCTGGACGAGGACTACCTGATCCTGTCGACCATCCACTCGGCCAAGGGGCAAGAGTGGGACACCGTTTTCGTGCTGAACGCGGCCGACGGGTGCATCCCCTCGGACCTCGCGACCGGCCAGCCGGAGGAGATCGAGGAGGAGCGGCGCCTGCTGTACGTGGCCATGACCCGGGCCAAGAACCACCTGGCGCTGATCCACCCGCTGCGCTTCTTCATCCGGCAGCAACACCGCCTGGGGGATCGCCACGTCTTCACGCCGCGCACGCGCTTCATCCCCGACGCGCTGCTGGACAGGTTCGAACGGGTGGCCCATCCCACGCCCGGCGCGGATGGCGCCGCGCACGCGGGACCGCCGCGGCTGGACATCGCCGCGCGGCTTCGCGCAGCCTGGTCAGCGCCCGTCACCGAGGGGCGCTGACCAGCGGCGCCGGGCGGCTTCCTACTGCGTGGTCGTCACGTTGGCGGTGGAGAAGTCGACGCTGCCGTTGCCCCCGCCGACCTCGACCAGGATCTGGGCTTGGTCCATCTTCCCCAGCGTCATGCCGGCGGCGGCCCACGCCTTGAAATGATCGCTGATGCTGATGGTGCCGCACTTCCGCGCGGTCTTGCGCACGCTGTAGAACTGCTGCCAGTTGCTGACGCCCGAGCACTTCGAGCCGCCGGTCCCGCTGGTGGCGCGCGTGTACAGGATGTAGCTGCCGCCATCGATGTCGACGGTCCCCTTGTTCGTCGTGTTTCCGGGGTTGACCGGCATCGTGTTGAACGAGTCGTCGACGATGTAGAACTCGACGCACGGGTTGGTCGACCAGCCGTAGATGCCGATGTACGAGTAGCCGCCGCCGCTGCCGGTGCGCTTCTCGGCGAACTGCGCGGAGATGGTTCCGTACTGGTCGTAGGTCTTGGTGTTGTTCCACTGCAACCCGATGCGCGCCAGGAAGTCGCCTGAGTTGTTCCAGGCCGCGCTGAACGCCGGCGTGCTGTAGGTAGTGATCGAGCCGCCGCTGCCGTTCGACCAGATGGTCCAGGACAGCCCGGCCGCCGTGCCCGACGCGTTCGACGACTGGTGGACGGTGCCGTCGCTGGGAAGGGCGGCGTCACAGTTCACCTCGCTGGTGCCGCCGCCGCCCGTGCTACCCGCCGTCCCGGTGGTGCCGCCGCTGCCACCGCTGACGCCGCCCGAACCCTTGATGCCTCCGCTTCCGGGCGGGGGCGACCCGCCACCTCGGGCCCCGGAGCCGCCCGCGCTGCCCATCACGCCACCGCTGGCGCCGGTCGTCCCGCCGGAGGCCGTGGCCTTGCCGCCCGTGCCGATGACGCCGCCCGAGCTGCCGATGACGCCGCCGCTGGCGGACGTGCCGCCGCTCGCGGACTGGCCGCCTGTCGCCGAGGCGCCGCCGCTCGCCGTCGTGCCGCCGCTCCCGGACTGGGGGACGCCGCCCGTGCCCTTGTTACCGCCGCTCGCGGTCACGCCGCCGCTGGATGTCGCCTTGCCGCCGGTGCCGGACACCCTCGAGCCGCCGCTTCCGCCGGGCTGGCCCCCGCTGCCGTCGTCACCCGACGGGGCCATGCAACCGCCGAGGAAAAGCCCGGCGAAACAACAGGTTATGACGCAATGGGGTAGTCGGACGCGTTGGGGGGCACGCATGGCTAGGGAGAATGCCCGAATCTCGCGTTTTCGGTCACCTGAAATGATGCTTGGGCACGCTTTTTTTGTGCACAATCGAACGAAAGTACGTGCGTGTGTTCCATCGTGGGTGACTCTCGGGGGTAGGCATACCGATCCGGGAGGGCCCGTTTTCTGGTAGCGATCGGCGGTCCCGATGGCGCGACGTCCTTCTGGCAAACCAGGCAATCGCCCGCTCGCGACGCGCTCGCTTGCGCCCGCGCCACCCTCGGCGGTCGCGCGCGCCGCCTCGTCGCCGTGGGCGGTCGTGGCCCTGGTGGCTCTCGTGGTGATCGTCTACGCCCGCATCGTCGGGGCCGGGTTCGTCGCTTACGACGATGACATTCACGTCTACGCGAACCCGCTGCTGGCCCCGGTCTCGTTCTCTCACGTGGCAGCGTTCTGGCAACACGCCTACCGCGGGCTCTACATCCCCCTCGCGTACACGATCCTGGCGGGGATCGCGCTGGTGGCCCCTGTGCCGGCGCAGGCGATCCCCGCGCTGGGGCAGGCCGTCGCGCTCAGTCCCGCGCCGTTTCACGCTGCCAGCCTGGTCTTGCATGCGGGCAATACGTTGCTGGTGTTCGTCCTGGCGCAGCGCCTGACACGCGCTCGCCTGGCCGCGCTGGTTTGCGCGCTGGTGTTCGCGCTGCACCCGTTGCAGGTCGAGAGCGTCGCCTGGATCTCCGAGTGGCGGGGGTTGACCAGCGCCTGCTTCGCTCTGGCGGCGCTGAACGTCCTGGTGCTGTCGCGGCAGGCGGTCGAGCGGTCGCGCGCGGCGGGGTTGCTGGGGGCGTCCGCCGTGCTCGCGCTGGGCGCGATGCTGTGCAAGCCGGCGGCGCTGGTCCTGCCGCTGGTCGCGCTGGTCGTCGATCGGGCGCTGGGGTCGTCGTGGCGGCGCTCGCTGGTGCTGGCGGGGACGTGGGCGGCGTGCCTGCTGCCTCTGGCGCTGGTGACCCGCTCGGTGCAGCCGATCCATGCGCTGGGCCGTTCCTTGTGGTGGCAGCGGCCGTTCATCGCCGGGGACGCGCTGGCGTTCTACCTTCAGAAAGCCGTCCTGCCGGTCGATCTCGCCGTCGAGTTCGGGCGCACCCCGCAGGCGGTGCTGTCGCGCATGTCGGCGTATGCGGCGTGGGGCGTACCAGCGGTGATGCTGGCGCTGGCCTTCGCGTACCGGCGGCGCCGTCCGGTCAGCTGGCTGGGCGCGCTGCTGTTCGTGGCCTTTCTGCTGCCGACCCTGGGGCTGGTCCCGTTCACCTACCAGGCCCAGTCGACGGTGGCTTGCCGCTATGCCTACCTGGGCTTGATGGGGCTCGGGCTGGTGGCCGGCGATCTGGTCGCGGCGCAGTCCGGCGCCCGGCCCAGGGCCATCCTGCTCGCCACGCCGGTGCTCGTGGCGGTGCTGGCAGTTTCGTCCTTTCGTCAGAGCGGGTCCTGGACGGACAACGCGGCCTTTCTCCGCCACACGCTCGACGTCAACCCGGACGTGGCGTTCGCCCACAACAACCTCGGCAGCATCGCGCTGCAGGAGGGACGTCCCGCCGACGCCATCGAGCATCTGCAGCGCGCCGCGGAGCTCGACCCGGGCGACGCCAGGACCGAGAACAACCTGGGTCTGGCGCTGGTCCGCCTGGGCCGGCTCGCGGAGGCCGAGTCGCATTACCGCCGGGCGGTGGAGCTGGACCCGGGGTACGTCAAAGCGCACGAGAACCTGGCGGCGCTGTACCTGAACGCCGGCCGCGCGGACGACGCCATCGCCAGCCTGCAGGCGGCGCTGGCGCGGCAACCGTCCGAGGCGAAGGCGCTGAACGATCTGGGCGTCGCCTTCATGCAGACCGGCCGCGAGGCGCAGGGGATCGAGGCCTTTCGACGGGCGGTGGCCGCGGCGCCGGACGACGCCCGGTATCGCGCCAACCTGGACCGCGCCCTTCAGAACTCGACGCGAACGCCCAGCGACGGCAGCACGATCCGGTAGCTGCTCTGCTGGATCCCCTGGTTCCCTGGCTGGTTGTAGCTGTAGACGTCGTCGGTCGCGGTGGCGTTCACCAGCTCGGCGTAAAGGTTCACGGTCACCCTGTTGTAGTAGATGACGTGATCGGCGCGCAGATCCAGCTGGTAAAACGTGGGCAGGCGCAGCACGGTGTCGTTGAGGACGATCGGTCGTCCGGTGTTCAGGTGGAAGCGCGCGCCCAGCGTGTTGTGGCCGATGCGATACCCGGCGACGACGTTCAGCACGTGTCGCTGGTCCCAGTCGGACGGCCCCACCGCGCCGCCGCCGTAGGCGCGCTGGCTGTTCGAGAGCGTGTAAGAGATCCAGCCGTACAGCCGGTTGGTCAGCGGGCGGCGCGCCATCATCTCGACGCCGTAGGCGAGCGCCTCGCGCCGGGCCAGCAGCTCGCTGGCGACGGTGTTCAGGCTGGTCAGCGTCGGATCCCTCAGCTCCGTCAGCTGATAGTGCTGCAGGAAACCGGTCACGGTCAGCTCGACCTCGGGGATGGCGACGGTCTCGACACCCAGCGACGATTGCCACGAGGTCTGCAGGCCCAGCAGCCGCAGGCCGAACGCCTCGGCGCCCGGCAGCTGCAAGGGCAGGCTGGGCAGCTGCGTGAAGTGGCCGCCCGCGATGCGGATGCCGGTGTCGTCGCGCACCGCGATGCGCGCGGACAGGCGAGGGGCCAGGTCGTGGGCCTCCGCGCCGCTCACCTCGTAGTGGTCGTAGCGGACCTCGGGGGTGAGGGTCAGCCGCTTCCCGGCGTGCAGCGTGGTCGACGCATAGCCGGCCAGCAGATAGGCGGTGCGCTTCGACGCCAGATCCCAGCCGTCATCGGCCTGCAGCGGGCCGACGTACGTCGGTTCGTAGCGGCCGATCTCGCCGTCGAACCCGACCGCGACGTCGGCCGGACCAAACGAGCGCGTGTACGCCAGCCGCGGCGCCACGTTCCGCGCGTCGACGACGATGGGGTACGTGTCCGCGATGGGGGCCTGGCTGTGATCGATGCCCAGCACGACGGAACCTTGCAGGCGACCGCCCAGGACCGGCAGCACCGCGCGCAAGCTGACGCGATGGAAGCCCAGCTGCAGCTCGTCCACCTTCTTCCCGCTGGTCGGCACGAAGTCGTCGCCCGAGCCGAACACCAGCAGCGTCAGCTGCAGCGAACCGACGCGGCGATCGGCGCGTAGCTGGTAATCCCAGTACCGCAGGCGCAGATTGCTGCTGAACCGGCTGACGATCTCGCCGGTGTACGAGTAGCGGCCCGCCACCGCGACGGTGCCGCCCGCGATGGGGGCGGACACCAGCCCGCCTGCGTCGAACAGGCGGGCGTCGACCGAGCTGTGGATGGCGCTGGCGTCGCCGGGGCGCGTCTCGGCCGTGACGATGCCGGCGGCGTAGCGCCCGTACTTGGCCGGGTAGCCGCCGGGGAAGAAGTCCAGGCCGCTGAGGAAGTACGGGTGAATCACCGACGGGCCCAGCGCCATGTGGAACAGCGCCGGCATGCGCACCCCGTCCAGGAAGAAGCCGGTGTTGCCCGGGTTCGAGCCGCGGATGGCGTAGACGGGCGCGGGCCACGCCACGCTGGAGACGCCCGGCAGCGACTCGATCACGCGCAGCGGATCGCCGAGCGAACCGGGGGTCTTGACCAGCTCTTGCTCGGCGATGTGGATCGCCGGTTGCGCCGGTCTGGTGCGCACCAGCGTGCGGTACGCCTCGCCGTTCGACGCCGGGACCAGCCGGATCACCAGCGACTCGGGCAGGGGGACGCAGGCGTCGACGGACACCGTCGCCGGGTCGAAGCCGGGCGCCTGGACCGAGAGGTGGCGGGGTCCGCAGGGCACCGTTCCGGTGAAGTACCCTTGCTCGTCGGTCAGCCCCAGGTCGGCCAGGTCGGCGACGACGGCGGCGCCGGCGATGAAGTCGCTTCCGCCTTTCGCCATCACGCGACCTTGAACGTGTCCCATCGGCGGCGCGACGGGCAGGGACGGCGCTTGCTCAGGGCCGTCGGCGGGCGCGGCCGGCGTGACGTCGGCGGGCGCGCCCGTCGAGGCTGCATTCGTGTCGGCCGGGCCCAGCGCGGCGGTGCCGCCCGCGCCGCCGCCGCTGATCGGGGCTGCGCCGCCCGCGCCGCTGGTTCCCAGCGCATCGACGGGCGTCGCCGGTGTGGGCCCGGCGCCGGCGGCTCCGCCTCCCCCGAACAGCAGCGCGAACGTCAGCGAGAGGCACGCGGAGGTCATGGCGCCGTCGGCAGCCGGTGGCTGTCCCACGACGGGTCCGGGCGGGGACGGCGCGAGTCAGCCACGCGGCGCTCCCGACCTTGTCGCGTCGACGGGCGCGCGACGCCCCCTGATTCCGACGAACAGAGCGGCCATCCCGAAGTCCACAATCGCATAGTGCGTGAAGCGGACGTGATCCGTCAGCAAAAGCACCGCGCCGCGAGCACGGCGAGGGCGCTCGCCAGGCGCGCGTGTCTTCTCACGGGTGCGGGGTCCCGCCGGTCGTGTCGCCGTTCGCGGCGTCACTCCCGGGGATGCGCTGGCGTAGCCGTGCGCCGAGCGGTGAGGTGGGGTGCGCGCGCAGGAAGGCGGCGGCGGCGGCGCGCGCCTCCTTCACCCTCCCCAGGTCCGCCAGGGCGAAGGCGCGCTCGGCGTCGCGCTCTTCCGCCAGGACGCCGTGCGGATAGAAGTGGGCGTGCGTGTCCAGCAGCGACAGCGCGCAGGCGGCCTGGCCGTCGTGAAGCGCGCGCACCCCGTCATGCACCAGCCGGGCCTCGTCGGCGACGGTGAACTCCGGCCGAGGGCCGTCCAGATCGGCACGCGCGGGCCCGCAGGCCTGTCCCCGGCTGGACGTCGCCGGCGCCAAGGGATGATTCGACACCGTCGCAGCGACAGAGGACGAGTCGCTGCGCACGGAGTGTTTCGCTGAATCCTCCGGGGCGGCCGTCTGCGCAGTCGATGGCGGTGGGGCAGAGACGGTGGGGGCTTCGATGGCCGGCGCGGGCTCGGCGGTCCGCTGGGGCGTGGCGGGGGCAGCGGGGCTCCGGCGTGCCGGCGGCGCGCTGCCGGTAGACGGCTGCTCCGCAGGCGCGGCGGCTGCGGGATCTTCCTGCCGAGGTCGGTCGGGCGCGGCAGCAGCCAGCGGTCGATTCGCGACCGTGGCCGTGCGACGGTCGTGAAGCGCGGTCTGCGCCGCGGGGGCCGGGCCGTGGGAGCGGTGGCGGACCACCCGGACCGTCGCCCCCACCCCGACCGTGGCCGTGAGGGCGACGGCGACGACCAGCTTCGTCGCCAGCGCGCCCCCCGTCACCGCCGCCGCCGTACCCGTCGAGCCGAGGCCGCTCGCGCCGGCCGCCACCGCTTTCGCTGTCGTGGCCACGCCGGTCGTGGCCGCCTTGGCCGTCGCCGCCGCGCCGAGCGCCGCGCCCACGCCCAGCCCGGCGGCCGTGCCCAGCCGCGCCGCCAGCGCCGCGCGCACGCGCGCGCGATCCGCGTCGGTGGGATCGTGGGCGTCGTTGGCCAGCGCAAGCAGCGCGCGTTCCGGCGCGTCCAGCTCGCTCACGACCTCCTCCGATCGTCGCGCGCCCGATGGCGGGCGACCGCCTTCGCGAACTCGATGCGCGCCAGCCGCAGCCGCGAGTAGACGGTGTTCAGCGGCGAACCGACGATCGCCGCGATCTCCGGCGCGGTCAGCTGCTCCAGCTCGGCCAGCACGAACACGGCGCGGCGATCGTCGTCCAGGTCGTCGAGGAACAGATCGAGGACGCGCGCCGCCTCGCCCTTCGACGCCTGTTCGTGGGGGCCGTCGGTGTCATCGACCAGCAGGTCGGGGTCGACACGGCGGTCGGCGGCCAGCGCTTGCGGGTGCTTCTGCGCCAGCTCCCGGCGGTGCGCCCGCACGACGTTGAAGACGATCCCGTAGAGCCAGGTCTTGACCGAGCTGCGGCCCTCGAACTCGTCCTGTCTGCGAAAGGCGACCATGAAAATCTCTTGCACGACATCATCCAGGTTCGGCTCCGGCGTACCGAGACGCCGGGCCGAGCGCCATACGAACGTGAAGTAGGCCTCGTACAGCTCGGCGAACGTGGGACGGGGGGGAACGCCGACACTGACCGAAGTCCCGGGCTTGCCCGGTCCATTGACCAACCCCTGTCCCATGCGCGCCCTCACCTTGTGCGAAGACCCGGCCACATCCGTCAGTGAAAGCGTACCTCGAGCCCGGCCGCCACCCTGATGGCATGCGCGGGCACCGTGTAGACGGGATTGTAACCCCCCGGCGATGCTCCCATGAACGTGCGAAAGGTGGTGGGGAAGACGACCTCGCTGCGGGCGACCAGCGACAGGCGTGGACCTACCGCCACCGCGGCGGTCATTCCCCCCAACGGAGATAGCCAGTACTGCGAATCGCCTACGTTAGTTCCCCCGACGTCGTCGCCGTGCATGTAGGCGAACTCGCCACCGACACAGGGGCCGACCTCGAACGGCCCCAGCACCGCCGTGGCGCACGCGCGGGCGGCCAGGGAGACGAACCGGTAGGTTCCAAGGTACCCGTCGTTCATGCCGCCGCCGCCAGTCTGCGTGAAGTAGTAACTGGCGCCCCCGAGCAGGCGCAGACGCCAGAAGGAGGCGTCCCAGGCCCGGCCCGCGCCGAGCTCGATGCCCGGCGCGAACGAATACGGCATCGTCCCGTCGTCGAACGTGGCGCTGACCTGCACCGCGGTCGACGAACCCGTCCACACGGGCGGGGCGCCCGCGCTGACCGCCGCCTTCCCGCCGCCGGCCCGCTCGGCGGCCAGCGACTCCGGGCTCGCTCGGCCGGAGGGGGCGGGGTCCTGTCCCTCTGCTGCCAGCGCCACGATGAGGGCGGTCGCGTCCGCGAGCGCGTCACAGGTCTCGGCGTCGTACGCGCGCACGGAGCGCTGGCCGTGCGAGTGGAGGGTCAGGCTGGCTTGCCAGGAGCCGACCGCGGGGGAGACCGTAACCACAGCGGCCACCGGTGCCAGCTCTTTCACGGACACACCGAGCGCCTTTTCGATCTGATCGTGAACCGCATCGGAGCTCGGACAGCCCGCGGGGGCGATCCAAACCAGGGCCACCGGATCGACCTCGGCCGCCGAGAGGGAAGCCGGTCCCCCCAGCCAGGCGGCGACGCCGGCCATCAATGTGGTCGCCGACAGTGCCATTCGCGCCCGTCGCGTCATTGCAGGACCCACCCCCCCGGCATCATCACTGGGGAGAGTGTCGAGGGGGACCACCGCCGACCGCATGGCGGGGGAGTGTACGTAAATATCCGTTTTCTGTCCCAAAAGCCGCGTGATGGGGGAGCGCGCGCCCGCTGGAACGGTCTCAGGCGTGCTGGCGACCCGTTTTTGACGCTTTGCAGGTGCGGAACTCGTTTCGCACCTCGGAAAAGTGCCAATCGCGACTCAATTGCGCCGTTTTGACGCAGTTTCGGGTAGCATGTCCGCCTCATGCATCGCCCGCTCGACACCGATACCCTCGAAACCAAGGAATGGCTGGACGCCCTCGGAGGCGTACTTGCGGTTGAAGGCCCTGATAGGGCCCATTACCTGCTCGAACAGCTGGTGAACAAGGCGCGCCGCGAAGGCGCGTACCTGCCGTACAGCCCGAATACGGCCTATCTGAACACGATTCCGCCCCACCTCGAGGAGCGGTCGCCCGGCAACTACGAGCTCGAGCACAAGCTGCGCTCGTACGTGCGCTGGAACGCCGTCGCCATGGTGCTGCGGGCCGGAAACCGCAAGCTGGACCTCGGTGGTCACATCGCCAGCTTCGCGTCGGCCGCCACCCTGTACGACGTCGGCTTCAACCACTTCTGGCGCGCCCCCACCAAGGACTTCGGCGGCGATCTCGTCTACTTCCAGGGGCACTCGTCGCCGGGGATCTACGCCCGCGCGTTCGTCGAGGGCCGGCTGAGCGAGGCCCAGCTGGACCAGTTCCGTCAGGAGAGCGACGGCAACGGACTGTCGTCGTATCCGCACCCCTGGCTGATGCCCGACTTCTGGCAGTTCCCCACCGTCTCCATGGGCCTGGGGCCCCTGCAGGCCATCTATCAGGCCCGCTTCCTTCACTACATGCACGACCGTGGGCTGGCCAACACCGAGGGCCGCAAGGTGTGGGCGTTCATGGGCGACGGCGAGATGGACGAGCCCGAGTCGCGGGGCGCCATCAACCTGCCCCCGCGCGAGGGGCTGGACAACCTGATCTTCGTCATCAACTGCAACCTGCAGCGGCTGGACGGCCCGGTGCGCGGCAACGGCAAGATCATTCAAGAGCTGGAGGCGGAGTTCGCCGGCGCCGGCTGGAACGTCATCAAGGTCGTCTGGGGCGCCTACTGGGATCCGCTGATCGCGCAGGACAAGACCGGCATCCTGCTGAAGCGGATGGAGGAGGCGGTCGACGGCGAGTACCAGAAGTTCAAGAGCCGCGACGGCGCCTATGTGCGCGAGCACTTCTTCGGGAAGTACCCCGAGCTGAAGGAGATGGTCGCCACCATGTCCGACGCGGAGATCTGGCGCCTGAACCGCGGCGGCCACGACCCGCACAAGGTCTACGCGGCCTACGCCGCCGCCACGAAGCACGCCGGGCAGCCGACCGTCATCCTGGCGAAGACGGTCAAGGGCTACGGCATGGGCGCGGTGGGCGAGGGGAAGAACATCGCCCACCAGCAGAAGAAGATGCCGCTCGAGGCGCTGAAGCAGTTCCGTGATCGCTTCGAGATCCCGATCCCCGACGACAAGCTGGAGGGGCTGCCGTACTACCGGCCGGAGCCCGACTCGGAGGAGGGCAAGTATCTGCGCGACCTGCGCGCGAAGCTGGGCGGCCCGCTGCCCCAGCGCCGCAGCAAGAGCGCCAGCCTGGAGCCGGCGAAGCCGGACGCGTTCAAGCCGCTGCTGGAGGCGACCTCCGAGGGCCGCGAGATCTCGACCACCATGGCGTTCGTGCGCTTGCTGACCGCGCTGGTGAAGGATCCGGCGATCGGCAAGCGCATCGTCCCCATCGTGCCCGACGAGTCGCGCACGTTCGGCATGGAGGGGCTGTTCCGCCAGCTGGGCATCTACTCGCAGCTGGGGCAGCTGTACGAACCCGAGGACTCCGACCTGCTGATGTCCTACAAGGAGGACAAGGGCGGGCAGATCCTGCAGGAGGGCATCAACGAGGCGGGCGCCACCGCGTCCTGGATCGCGGCCGGAACGTCGTACGCGAACAGCGACGTGCCGATGATCCCCTTCTACATCTTCTATTCGATGTTCGGCATGCAGCGGGTCGGCGACCTGATCTGGGCCGCCGGCGATCTGCGGACGCGCGGCTTCCTGCTGGGAGCGACCTCGGGCCGCACCACGCTGAACGGCGAGGGGCTGCAGCACGAGGACGGCCACAGCCACGTGCTGGCGGGCACCGTCCCGAACTGCATCGCGTACGACCCGACCTTCGCCTACGAGGTCGCGGTCATCATCCAGGACGGCCTGCGCCGCATGGTCAAGGACCAGGAGGACGTCTTCTATTACATCACCCTGATGAACGAGAATTACAGCCACCCGGCGCTGCCCCCGGGGGACGGCGCGCGGGAGGGGATCATCAAGGGCATGTACAAGCTGACCGACGGCGGCGCTGCCAAGGGGCCGCGCGTGCAGCTGCTGGGCAGCGGCGTCATCCTGCGCGAGGTGATCGCGGCGGCCGAGCTGTTGAAGAACGACTGGGGCGTGACGTCGGACATCTGGAGCTGCCCCAGCTTCAACGAACTGGGCCGCGAAGGGCGCGCCGCCACGCGCTGGAACATGCTGCACCCGACCGAGAAGGCGCGGGTGCCGTGGGTGACCAAGCAGCTGACGGGGGCAAGGGTCCGGTCATCGCCTCGACCGATTACGTCCGCGAGTTCGCCGACCAGATCCGCGAGCTGGTGCCGGGCCGGTACAAGGTGCTGGGCACCGACGGGTTCGGGCGCAGCGATTCGCGCAAGAACCTGCGGCGTTTCTTCGAGGTCAACCGCTTCTACGTCACGGTCGCCGCGCTGAAGGCGCTGGCCGACGAGGGCGAGGTGCCGGCCGCGAAGGTCGCCGAGGCCATCAAGAAGTACGAGATCGATCCCGAGAAGCCGGCGCCCTGGACCGTTTGACGGGCGTCCTCAACCGATTCCGATTCCGCCACCGCTGCATCTGCACGAGGAGACACGTTTGGCCGCCACCGAGGTGAAGGTTCCCGACATCGGGGATTTCAAGAACATCCCCGTCATCGAGTTGCTCGTCAAACAGGGCGATAGCGTCAAGAAGGACGAGTCGCTGATCGTCCTGGAGAGCGACAAGGCCACCGTCGAGGTGCCTTCGCCCGCCGCGGGCGTCATCGCCGAGCTGAAGGTCAAGGTGGGGGACAAGGTCAGCGCGGGCACGCTGGTGGCGATGCTGGAAGGCAGCGCCGCGCCGGCGGTCACCAACGGAAACGGGAAGGCGAAAGCCCCGCCGCCGCCGGTCGAAGCGCCCGCCACGGTCCCGGCCGCCGCGAAAGCGGCCGAGCCGGCGCCTGCCGCTGCGCCCGCCGCGGCTGCGGCGCCCGCCGCCGCGCCCGCCCCGCGAGCGGAGGCGGGCGGCGCCATCGTCCACGCCAGCCCCGGCGTTCGCCGGTTCGCGCGCGAGCTGGGCGTGCCGCTGGGGCAGGTGACGGGGTCCGGTCCCAAGGGCAGGATCCTGAAGGAGGACATCCAGTCCTTCGTGAAGCAGGCGATGTCGTCGGGGGGCGCCAGCGCCCGGGGCGGTGGCCTGGCCGATCTGGGCCTGCCGCCGTGGCCGAAGGTCGACTTCGCGAAGTTCGGACCGATCGAGGTCCAGGCCCGCACGCGCATCCAGAAGATCTCGGCGCCGGGCCTGGCCCGCAACTGGCTGATGATCCCGCACGTCACGCAGTTCGACGAGGCGGACATCACCGAGCTGGAGGCGTTCCGCGCCCACGTCAACGAAGAGAACGCCAAATCGGGCGTGAAGGTGTCGCCGCTGGCGTTCCTGATCAAGGCGGTGGTGGCGGCGCTGAAGAAGTACCCGACCGTCAACAGCTCGCTGGACGGCGACAACCTGATCATCAAGCAGTACTGGAACATCGGGTTCGCCGCGGACACGCCGCAGGGTCTGGTGGTGCCGGTGATCAAGGACGCCGACAAGAAGGGCATCCTGGCGATCGCGAAGGAGACGGCCGAGCTGGCCGGCAAGGCGCGCGACGGCAAGCTGGGACCGAACGACATCACCGGCGCGACCTTCACCATCTCGTCGCTGGGCGGCATCGGCGGCACGGCCTTCACGCCCATCATCAACGCGCCCGAGGTCGCCATCCTGGGTGTCTCGCGCTCGGCCGTGAAGCCGGTGTGGAACGGCAAGGAGTTCGCGCCGCGCACGATGTTGCCCCTGTCGCTGTCGTACGACCATCGCGTCGTCGACGGCGCGCTGGGGGCCCGCTTCATCACCTACCTCGGCCAGGTGATCGCCGACATTCGCCGGGTCATGCTGTAGCCATGGCCACCGTCGACATCGTCGTCCCCGACATCGGGGAGTTCAAGAACATCCCCATCATCGAGATCTCCGTGAAGCCGGGCGACGTCGTCGCCAAGGACGCGTCGCTGGTCACCCTCGAGTCCGACAAGGCGACCGTCGAGGTTCCCTCGCCCCAGGCCGGGACGATCAAGGAGCTGAAGGTGAAGATGGGCGATCGGGTCTCGAAGGGCTCGATCATCGCCACCCTCGAGGTGGCCGAAGGGGCGGCCGCGGCCGCCGCGCCCGCCAAGCGGGCGGAGACCAGCGCGGGAGCGGGGGGAACGGGCGGAGAAGGCGCGGAAGGCGTCGATGCGCCGCCCGCGAAGGGCGCGCAGCCCGTGACGCCCGACCCGGGGTTGCCCGCGCGGGGACAACCCGCCGACGGCCGACAGTCCGGTGGCGCGCCGGCCAACGGCGCCCACGCCAAGGGGACTGCTGCTGCCCCGGCCGTGGCGCCTGGAACCGGCGCCGCGAAGCACCCCGACGCGACCTACCACGCGGACGTGCTGGTCCTGGGCTCGGGCCCGGGCGGCTACACGGCGGCCTTTCGCGCCGCCGATCTCGGGAAGAAGGTGGTGCTGGTCGAGCGCTACGCGCGCCTGGGCGGCGTCTGCCTGAACGTCGGGTGCATCCCGTCGAAGGCGCTGCTGCACGCGGCGAAGGTGATCACGGATGCGGAGGAGGGCAGCCACCTGGGCCTGTCGTTCGGCAAGCCGAAGATCGATCTCGACGGCCTGCGCAAGTTCAAGGACGGCGTCGTCAACAAGCTGACCGGCGGTCTGGCCGGGCTGGCGAAGGCGCGCAAGGTGACCACCGTCGAGGGGCGGGGGCAGTTCGCGTCGCCGCACCTGCTGGCCGTCGAGACCAAGGACGGCATGAAGACCGTGTCGTTCGATCACTGCATCATCGCCGCCGGCTCGCAGGCGGCGCGCATCCCCGGCTTTCCCTACGAGGACAAGCGCCTGCTGGACTCGACGACGGCGCTGGCGCTGGCCGAGGTCCCGAAGCGGATGCTCATCATCGGCGGCGGCATCATCGGCCTGGAGATGGCCACCGTGTACGACGCCCTGGGCGCGAAGGTGACCGTGGTCGAGTTCCTGGACCGCCTGATCGCCGCCGCGGATCCCGACATCGTGCGCCCGCTGCAGCGCCGCATCGAGGGGCGCTACGAGAAGATCCTGTTGAAGACGAAGGTCGCCAAGCTGGAGGCGCTGCCCGAGGGGCTGCGGGCCACCTTCGAGAGCGCGGACGGCAAGTCGCCCGCGCCGGCGCCCGAGGTCTACGACCGGGTGCTGCTGGCGGTGGGACGGCGGCCGAACGGCAAGAACATCGCCGCCGACAAGGCGGGCGTGAACGTCAACGAGCGCGGCTTCATCCCCGTCGACAACCAGATGCGCACCAACGTGCCGCACATCTTCGCCATCGGCGACATCGTGGGCGAGCCCATGCTGGCGCACAAGGCGACGCACGAGGCGAAGCTGGCCGCCGAGGTGATCGCCGGCATGAGCCACCACGCCTGGGAGGCGCGCACCATCCCCAGCGTCGCCTACACCGATCCCGAGGTGGCCTGGATGGGCCTGACCGAGACCGAGGCGAAGGCCAAGGGGATCGAGTACGAGAAGGCGGTCTTCAACTGGGGCGCCAGCGGGCGCGCCCTGGGCATGGGCCGCGAAGAGGGCCTGACGAAGATGCTGTTCTCGAAGGGCAGCAAGCAGGTGCTGGGCGCCGGCATCGTCGGCATCAACGCCGGCGAGCTGATCGCCGAGACCGTGCTGGCGCTGGAGATGGGCGCCGACGCCGAGGACCTGAGCCTGACCATCCACGCCCACCCGACGCTGTCCGAGACGGTGTTCTTCAGCGCCGAGATCGCCGACGGGACGATCACGGATCTGATGCCGCCCAAGGCCAAGTAGAGCCAGGCGCAGGGCGGTCGGGCACCCGGCCGCCTCGCTCTCGTCCTGCGTCGCGCCGTCGTTGCTCCGGGCAGAACGCGAGAAGTCTGTCCGCATCGCGTCCTGGCTTGCGGCGCGCGAAACGTCGTACGACGGGACGCACCGGGTCTGCAGCTACATTTGCACCGGGCCGGTATGAGCGCGAAGCGCGAGCCGCCGGTTCGTTGGGCGACGTGGATGTACCCGGACGCCACGACATTGGCGCACGCGAGGAAGTTGATCGTTGCTCGCGTCACGACGCGCACCGTTTTCGCGTCAGATTCGTGACGCGCGCGCGGCGCGCTTCGTATGAAGCGTTCTTTGCGCCATTGAAGCGATGTCGTCGCCGCAATTGCCGTTGAATGGCGGGGGCGAGTAGTGGACAATTGGGCCCCGACGTTCGGCGCGCATTACGGGAAACGGCGCGCCCGGGAGCGGAATTTCGAAAACTTAAGGAGCGCGCGTGAAGAGTAATCGGGCGATGATCAAGGGGTTCG
>Ga0105240_10000878_pt1 | contig 54051 bp, 51 predicted proteins | sample KBSC54metaG_FD_80426 | JGI IMG/M metagenome (GOLD analysis project Ga0105240, IMG submission 80426) | Corn rhizosphere microbial communities from Kellogg Biological Station, Michigan, USA - KBS C5-4 metaG | ecosystem: Host-associated > Plants > Roots > Rhizosphere > Soil | place: Michigan, USA... | reverse complement strand
GATAGTGCGCACTTCGATCGTTGGCTGGAATTATTTGAGCGCACCGCGTACGAAGTTTGCTCCGCGGAGGCTGCCCGGATATTCGTGCAACGCGCGCGCACCATTGGACGGAGCTTGGAAATGGGGGTTGCTGCCTCCCAAGGCGTGATGTTGCTGGGTGAGGAGCGCTACGTTCGTAAGCCCGCCTCATAACCAGACGGCATTACAATCTTCACGCAAATTCGGTTGACAGCTTCGCGGGGATCTCTATATTTGCCCGCGGGCCATCCGCTCCCAACGGCGGACGCCCATCTGTAAGGATGGGAGATAAATCGATGACACGCATACCGCCGCCGGCAGTTCGTCCGGCTGATGCCCGGTTTTCCTCGGGCCCGACCAAGAAACGTCCTGGCTGGAGTCTGCAAGCCCTGAGTGGCGCTGCACTAGGACGCTCACACCGCTCCAAAGCCGGCAAATCGAAGCTCAAAGAGGCGATCGATCGTACTCGCGCCGTGCTCCGTGTTCCCGCTGATTTCAAGATCGCCATCGTTCCGGCTTCCGACACGGGGGCCGTCGAGATGGTCATGTGGTCGATGCTGGGCCTGCGCCCGGTCGACGTATTCGCCTGGGAAAGCTTCGGTGAGGAATGGGTCACCGATGCCGAGCAACTGAAATTCTCGGACTGCCGGATCCATGTCGGGCGTCCCTATGGCGTATTGCCGAACCTGGCGCTGGCGCGCAAGAACGCCGACATCATTTTCACGCAGAACGGCACGACCTCGGGCGCGCGGATTCCCGACTTCAACTGGATTCCCGCCGACCGCGAAGGGTTGGCTATCAACGATGCCACCAGCGCCGCATTTGCCCAGCCGATCGACTGGTCGAAGTGCGATGTGGTGACATATTCCTGGCAGAAAGTGCTGGGCGGTGAAGCGGCGCACGGCATGTTGATTCTGTCGCCGCGTGCGGTAAAGCGCTTGGAAACCTACACACCCGAGCGGCCCTTGCCGAAGATATTCCGTATGACCCGCAAGGGTAAGCTCGATGAGGAGCTCTTCGAGGGCGCGACGATCAACACGCCTTCATTGCTCGCTACGGAGGACTACCTCGACACCCTCAAGTGGGCGGAAAGCATCGGCGGCCTCGATGCGTTGCATGCGCGTGCCGATGCCAATGCGAAGGTGCTCGCCGATTGGGTGGAGCGTACACCCTGGATCGACTTCCTGGCGTCGGATCCCGCGACCCGCAGCAACACCGGTGTTTGCTTGAAAGTGATCGATGAGCGCGTGACCACGCTGCCGGATGCCGCGCGGGCGGAGTTCGCCAAGAATCTCGCTGGCCTGCTGGAGAAGGAAGGTGTCGCGCTGGATGCGGCGTCTTATCGGACGGCCCCTCCGGGGCTGCGCATTTGGTGTGGCGCGACAGTCGAGCCGAGCGATGTCGCCGCACTCACGCCCTGGTTGGATTGGGCATTCGCGGTCTGCGTGGAGCAGATTGTGGTGAAGAAGGCCGGCTAAGGCTTTGCGCCCCAGGAAATCCTCACATGCCCAAAGTTCTCATTGCTGATGAGTTGAGCCCGCGCGCGGTCGAAATCTTTCGCGCCCGCGGTGTGGACGTGGATGTTCAGGTCGGGCTGAAGAAGCCTGATTTGCTGACGATCATCGGGAAGTACGATGGTCTGGCAGTGCGATCCGCCACCAAAGCGGACAAGGACGTCGTCGCGGCCGGCAAGCATTTGAAGGTCATCGGTCGTGCCGGCATCGGTGTCGATAACATCGACATTCCCGCTGCGACGGCGCGCGGCATCGTTGTGATGAATACGCCTTTCGGTAATTCGATCACGACGGCCGAGCACGCCATCGCGCTGCTGTTCGCGGCGGCCCGGCAGATCGGCACGGCGGACGCCTCGACCCAGGGAGGGAAGTGGGAGAAGAACCGCTTCATGGGCGTAGAGCTCTACGCCAAGACGCTGGGAATCATCGGGTGCGGCAACATTGGCGCCTTGGTTGCCGAGCGTGCGCTCGGCCTGAAGATGAAAGTGATCGCCTACGATCCTTTCCTCTCGGCGGAACGAGCGGTGAAGCTCGGTGTAGAGAAAGTCGAGTTGGATGATCTGTTGTCCCGCTCGGATGCCATCTCGTTGCACACGCCGCTGACGGATAAGACGCGCGATATCCTCTCGGCGGAGGCGATCGCCAAGACGAAAAAGGGCGTCATTATCGTGAACGCCGCCCGTGGCGGACTCGTCGATGAGAAGGCCCTGCGCGCCGCGCTGGAAAGCGGTCACGTTGCCGCCGCCGGTTTCGACGTGTTTACGATCGAGCCTGCCAAGGAAAATGTCCTGTTCGGGGCCCCGAATTTCGTCGCGACGCCTCACCTGGGCGCCAGCACCAACGAGGCGCAGGAGAACGTGGCGCTGCAGGTTGCCGAGCAGATGGCGGATTATCTGCTGGCGGGGGCCGTCACCAACGCACTCAACATGGCTTCGATCAGCGCGGAGGAGGCACCGCGTTTGAAGCCCTTCGCGGCTCTCATCGACAAGTTGGGTACATTTGCCGGGCAGATCGCCGACGAGGGGCTCGAGGCGATCGAGATCGAGTACGAGGGTGAGGTCTCGCATCTGAATACCCAGCCGCTCACTGCGACCGCATTGGCCGCTCTGATGCGGCCACTGATGCCCGATGTAAACATGGTGTCGGCACCTCTGGTTCTGCAGCAGAAGGGCACGCCTCTCACGGAGTCCAAGCGCGCTACCTCTCCGATTTATGGCTCGCTGATCCGCGTCAGGGTGCTGACGGGTGGGCACTGGCGCACGATCGCCGGCGTGGTCATGGCGGGCGCGGCGAAGATCGTCGAGGTCAAGGGAATGGCACTGGAAGCGGATTTCCATCCGGTAATGTTGTTCATCAACAATTCGGACAAGCCCGGCTTCATCGGTGCGCTCGGTACCATGTTGGGCGAGTCCCATATCAACATTGCAACTTTTCACCTGGGACGCCAGGCGCAGGGCCAGGATGCGATCGCCATCGTGGGTGTCGATCAGGTCGTCCCTGAGGAGATCCAGCAGAAGCTGCGCGCGTTGCCGCATGTGCGGTACGTGAAGGTTCTGAAGTTCTGACGGTCGGCCGTCTTCAGCGGTGCGCCCGCTAGCGATACAGTGGGGCGAGCTCCCGGTTACGGCCATTCGGCGGGGAGATCGGCAAAGGCGCGGGCAATGGTAACTCGGCGAGCAAAGCGGCCAGTGGGGTGCCATCCCAGGATGCGCCGGCGTAGCAGGCGCGATCGAGGGATTGTAGCTCCCTGGTGAGCTCGGGGTTGTCGGTCAGTTTGGCCAGTGCATTGAGCCCTCTGATGGGGTCGCCTGGCCGTTGAGCGTTGGCCCACAACAGGAGATTGCGGCGAGCTTCCGGAGCGTCATTGTTGCGGCAGGCGGCGAGGAACGCCGCGCGCAGCGGACGGGCGCGCATGGATGTGGCTTCAGCCGTAGAGCCGCTCGCGGGGGCCGCTGGCCCGTCGGGACCGCCGCGTTTGCGCGTGCTGAGCCAGGCCGCCAGAGTGCCGATCCACAGCAGGCCGAAAATCAGGCTTACCCACTTCCATGCCGGATCCGATGTTGGTGTTGGGACGGAGCTGGTGCTGCCCGTGTTGCGGTTTGCAGCCGGGGCCGGCGCTGCCGCCGTTGACTGTTGGGTTTGTGCGGGCGCTTGCACGGGGCCTCCAGCGCCCGGCGCCGGGTCCACGGTGAGTGTCTGTGCGGGCAGGATGGCTTCCCGCGTCTGATTTGCCCGGGTATCCCACCAGGTCAGGCGCAGCTCCGGAATGGTGAAATTTCCGGGCTCGTCGGCAATCAATGCGATGCTCTGCTCGCGACTGCCGCTGAGGTCATTCCCTTGTGGGTCGTCCTGGAGCTTCGGTTGATCGGGGTAGGCCTTGAGCTGCGATGGCAGCTTCAACAGGGCCGACAGGTCCGGAAGCTGTGCTGCCGTCAGGCCATCCGCCTTCAGCTTCAGATCCAGCGTGACCGGATCGCCCACGTGGGCCTGGAGCTGGGAGGGGTTCCAGACAGCCTGCAAGCTGACATTGCGGGCGGGTAGCCAATAGCTGGCTCCGGCGCTCGCCGGCCGGGGCTGCACATCCAACGCGATCGAGTCGCCGTGCAGGCGGATTGGCTTGCGCAGGCCCATCATGCCGCCAAAGCCCGAATTGCCAAACATGGCTGAAAATGGATCGGGCAGTCCCAGACCTCGCAAGCGGTCCGGTATCTCCCCGCTCAGAGTGGGGCCAGGAATCGTGAGGTGTCCGCTATGTTGCGGGAAAATAACGTAATGACGGGTGATGACCTGATAGGGCTGCCCGTTGCGGACGACGTTCCCGATAGCGTCGGAGCCGACTTGACGCACGGTTGCCGCGTCAGTGTCCGGGAGCTCCAGGTCGCCATGGGAGAGTGGCACGCCGGCGTACACGCGGACTGTCAGGTGCACGGCAGCCTGCACATAGGGAGACTTCGGGTCAGCTTCGGTCTCCAGGAAGACCTTACCACCCGAAGTGGCCGCACCTGCGGCGCCGCTGTTGTTGCTGCTGCCGGCATTCGTGCCGACGCTCAGGGCAATCGCGGGGCTCTTGTCGGTATCCCACGTGAGCGGGGGTATGGTGAGTTGGCCGGAGTGTTTTGGTGCGAGGGTCAAATCCAACTGCGTGACGGACGAGGCGCTGCCGTTGGCGATCTGCACGCTCGTGCTGGTGCTCGTGCCGAGAATGTCGAAGTCCTGCTTTAGGGGCGCCAGGTCCGGACGGCTGTTGGTTTGGCCATCATGCGCCAGTGACAGGCGGACGGGTTCGCCAGCGGGTACCTGGGGGTTGTCCACCCAAGCGCGGACAGCTGCGCTGGCGGGAATGCCCACGGTGGCGAAGATCAGAAACAGTGCCAGCAGGCGGCAGCGCGTCATGGCTGATTGCCTCGTTCTCGCATCATGTGCTCGATCAGAAATTTGCGTTGGAGCAGCTCGCCGGAGTCCTCGGGAATGCCGCGTAGCCACTGGTCGAGGGCGAGCGACTGTTCCGAGGGGGGCTGCGGAGCCGCGCTGTCGGACGGCTGGCGCGTGCCGGCGCGGGAATCCGCCAAGCCCAGTGGGGTGGAGGACTGCGGCGCCGCGCCGTGCGCCTGTTGGTTCTGGCGGTAGCGAAGTGCCGCGGCGGCGTCATTGTGGGCCGTGTTGGCATCGAGGGGAGAGGCCGGGCCGGTCGACTGCGCATTACCTTGCCCGAGATTGCCTGAGGGGTCGGTGCCGGCCTGGCCTTGGGCCAGAGAGCCGCGCGACTGGGCGGCGCCAGGACTTCCCGGGCGGGAGTTGTCCTGGGCAGTGCCCACTGCGCCCTGTTGGCTGCCGCCTCGGCTCGCGCCAGATTGGCCCGCGCTCAGAGACTGACCGGCGCCGGGCGGTTGACCCGCGCCAGCGGACTGGCCGGCGCTGGGAGACTGGCCTGAGCCTGCGGACTGGCCCGCGCTGGGAGACTGACCTGAGCCTGCGGACTGGCCGGCGCTGGGAGATTGCCCTGAGCCTGCGGACTGGCCCGCGCTGGAAGATTGACCGGCGCCAGGGGCTTGGTTGCTCTGGGGCTGGCGGCCACCCTCGGCCGGCCCACGGCCGGCGGCTTGGTTTTGGGCCTGCATGCCCTGCGACTGAGCGCCGGACTGCGATTGCGCGCCCGACTGAGTTTGCGACTGCGATTGTGGCTGGGCGCTGCCGTCGGACGCCCGGGCGGTGTTGCTGCCTTGAGTTGGATTACCCTGAGTTGGATTACTCTGGCCTCGATTGTTGGCTTCCGCCTGGCCGCCTGAGCGTTGATTGCCGGCGTCCGACGGGTTGCTTCCCTGCTGACCGCCTTGCGACGAGTCGCCAGGTCGCTGCGAATTCGAGCCCTGCGCCGACTGGCCGCCGCGCTGAGCGCCAGTTCCATTCGCTGAGCGCGATTGCGAGCCGGCGCCCGAGGCGTCCTGCTTGCCGCCACTGCCATTGCGCTGAGCCTGCTCCTGCTGCTCCAAAGCCCGCTCGACCAGATCCCGATTGCGAATCACATCGCGATTGCCGGGCGAGCCCGCGAGGGCCGTATCGTATGCCTGCAGAGCTTCGCGAAGCTGGCCGGTGTGGGCCAGAGCATTGCCCCGGTTATATTGCGAGTCGACATCCTTGAACGGTGCGAGCAACTGTGCGGCCTTGTCGTAGCGGCCGGCACGCAGGTCGGCGTATGCCTGCCGCCGCGGGTCCCTGGAGAGCGCCGCGGCGGCGGCGGGGTGGTTGGAATCCAGAAGGCGCTGCGCCTGCTGCTCGCGTGTCAGCCACAAGTCGGACCAGGTGTCCGCTCGAGCGGTAGCGGCGACGGCAAAGCAACTCAAGACTGCGAAAGTCATGGCTCGGCAGCTCATATCCACCCCCGGCGCGCCAGCAACGCGGCGATCAAGAGCAGCGGCGGTAGCAACCAAACGCCACCGTTCTGCCAGGTTGTCAGCCGCGCTTCGGTAGCAGCGTTGCCGCTCTCCACCTCTTGCGATTGTATGGACTGCAATCGCGCCAACAGGCCCGCCACGCCGCTGGCGGGCACGAACTCACCGCCGCCGGCCGCGGCGACGCGCTTCAACATCTCCGACTGGGCTGCTCCAACCCCCACGACATTGACACTCGCCCCCTCCTGACGGAGTCGCTGCGCACCTTGCAACGCAGCCGCCGGATCGGACGAGCCGTCCGAAAAAACAATGATCTGGCCATGTTTTGCCATACCCGCCGCGAGGAGGCTCGCCGCCTCATCGAGCGCTGGCGCCAGTCGATCACCGGTCTCGGGCATCAGGCTGGGCGCCAGCGGCTGAAGAAGCAACCGGACGGTCGCAATGTCGGTTGTCAACGGCGTCACGGTGTGGGGCTCACCGGCAAACGCGATCAGTCCGACCCGTGCATCGTGCGCAGCGGAGAGGAGATCGATCGCGGCGTAACGGGCGCGCGTTATCCTATTGGGGCTCACGTCGGTTTTGGTCATGGATGGCGAGAGATCCATCACCAGGATCCAGGCGGCCGGCGCCCGGAAAGCCGGACTTGCCGTGCGCTTCCAGGTCGGACCCGCCAGGGCCAACACGGCTAGCGTCCACACCGTCCCAAGAAGCAGCCATGGTGCTACCCTGCTACGGCGGCCTTCCGCAACTCTCAATACGGCCAACAGCTGCGAATCGATGACCCGTGACCAGTTGGTATCGCCACGAGAGGCGCGGCCGAGCCAGGCGAGCATGAGCAGCAGCGCGGGTAGGGCCAACAGCCAGGCGGGATGCAGGAAATGGAAGGGTAGATGGCTCAGGTCCATACCCGCCCTCCCGCCCACGCAGCAGGGACGCTCAGGAGCAGAGCGGCTGCCAGGGGCCAGGTGAACCATTCGTCCGCCGGCCGCAGCCATTGTTGGTTACCGGTGGCCGGCTCCAGGCGATCGATCCGATGATATACCTCCTGCAGCGTCGTGATGTCCGTGGCACGGAAGTACTGGCCGCCGGTGGCTGTTGCGATCGCCTTCAGCGTGTCCTCATCCAGGTCGGTGTTGCCTGGATCGACATCGAAAAAACCGCCTCCCGGCGCGGCTCCGACGCCGATCGTATATATCTTCAAGCCCGCCTGGGCCGCCAGGCGCGCGGCTTCGAGCGGCGGCATCGCCCCGGCATCGTTCTGGCCGTCAGTGAGCAGGATCAACACTGTTTGTCCCGGGCTGGCGGCAGGAGCGGTCGGCCCGGACGGACCGCCCGCAGCCTCCGCTTCGGCGCGGAGCCGCTTGATGGCCAAACCAATCGCATCGCCAATGGCAGTCTCCGTGCCTGCGACGCCTACCACCGCCTCGTTCAGAAACCGGTGTACGGTCCCCAGATCGGCAGTCAGTGGCGCCTGCAGATACGGGCGCGTCCCGAAGAGAATCAATCCCACACGGTCGCCGCGGCGGCCATCGATAAAGCGGCCCGCAACGTTCTGGACGACGCGCAAGCGGGTCGCGCCGCCCTCCATGTCCTCGGTGGCCATCGATCCCGAGGTATCGACGGCTAACATCAGCCGCCGGCCGGTGGTGGGCTGAGGTATCGGCTCACCCAACCACTGCGGCCGCATGGCCGCCGCCACGAGCAGAATCCAGATTACGGCAAAAACGCTGCGACCCCAGTTGGAGCGGGTTCGCAGCGGAACGCGCGCGTTGGTGAGGCTGGTTGCGAACGGCACGTGCACGCTCACCCCGCCTGGCTCGGCGGGTGAGCTGAGCGTGTAGCGCAACCAAGGCAGGGGAAGCAGGAGCGCCATCCAGGGCCAGGCGAGATGGATCATTTCGGGCTCCGTGCGCGCTTGATGAACGCCTCGGCTCCAGCGATCCATTGATCCCGATCATCGTGGTCGTGATTACCAAAGGCTGCCGCCAGCAGCGACCGGCCGGGGCCGCCTGCCAGGGGATGTGCTCCTGCGTCCACCACAAAACGCAGCCACTTCTCACCGGTCAGTCTGGCAACCGCCTCGGTTCCAAACACTGCCACCGCATACCGTCGTAGCAGATTCTCGGTTGCCCTGGCCACAGCAGCCCCATCGGCGTCACTTGCGCGTATGAGTTGCAGTTGGCGCAGGGCCGCGCGTCTGAGGGCGCCTGCCGGGTGACGCAAACGCCACCATACGGCCCCGCCCGCAAGCACCAACAGCACGCCCAGGACCCACCAGCCCGGCGCAGGTGGCCACCAGTGCGGTGCCGCCGGCGCGTGTTCCGGAGCCAGTTGACTCAACCAATCAGCGCTCATGCTGCCGTCCGCCGCCCCGCCAGCAATGTCTGCAGCACGTTCTCCACCGGCTGGCTGGTATCGAGTCGAGTGATCGCTGGGGCGTGTATGCTGGCGGCGAGGTCCTCGATACGCGTTTGCCGCTCACGCCACTTTTCGAGCCAGCCTTTGCGGGTGCTGGCTCCGTCGATGGCGATCGAACGGTGCCCCGGGAGCCCAACACGAAAATGCCCGTCGGGCAGCCCCGCGCTTTCCAGCGGGTCCGTCACCCAGAACAGGCGAAACTCATTGTGAACGCCCAAGGCAGCCCATTCCGGCGCGCGCGTAGCCAGGCTCGCATAATCGCTCAGCACCAACACCAGGCTGCCCGGGTGCACCAAAGGCGCCAAGGCCTTCAGGCCGAGGCTCAGGCCATCGGAGACCGGCCCCGGCGCAGTCGGCTGCATTTCCAACAGTGCGGCCAGGACGGGCAGCACTCCAGTTTCGCGGCCCCGCGGCGGAATGATTCTGCAGGTGGTCGCTCCAGCGACCACGGCGCCGACGCGATCCCCATCGAGCGCTGCGCGCCACGCAAGCAGCGCTCCCGCGCGCAGGACCACAGTTGATTTCAGTTGCCGCCGCGTACCGAAGAACATACTCGCATTGAGATCCGCCAGCAGCCACACCGGCCGTTCGCGCTCTTCCCGGAAAAGTTTGGTATGCGGCTTCCCGCGACGCGCGGTTACGCGCCAATCGATCGTGCGGGGGTCGTCGCCTTCGACGTAAGGGCGAACTTCCTGGAACTCGAGGCCTCGCCCGCGCTGAGTGCTGCGATGACTCCCCGCATAGCGGGTTTGCGAAGGGCGCCGCGACTGCAAGCGGAACCCGCGCGCAGCCCCGCGCAAGGCGACCAACTCCTGCAGATCGGAGGTCATCATGGAGCGGGAACCTTGGCGAGCAACTCGTCTATGCAAGCATCCGCGGTGACGCCCCGTGCCTGCGCGTTGTAGTCGAGGATCAGACGATGTCGCATGACATCCGGGGCCATCGCTTGCACATCTTCCGGGCTGACAAAGTCCCGGCCCTCCATCCATGCGAGAGCGCGGGCGCCACGTTCCATTGCAATAGCAGCGCGGGGACTCGCCCCCCATCGCAGCCAATCGCGCAAATTCGTGCTGTAGCCTTCCGGCCGGCGGGTGGCGTCGACCAACGCGGCGATGTACTCGGCCACCGGGTCCGATAATGTCAAAGCCAGCGCTGAGCGGCGCGCCGCCAGAATCGTCTCCTGGCTGAGCCGGTGCTCGGGCGGCGGCAGCTCACGCTGGGTGACCGCCTCACGGCGCGCGAGTTTCATTATCTTGAGGGTAGTGAGCCGGTCGGGGTAGTCCACTTCGGTGTGCAGCATGAACCGATCGAGCTGTGCTTCGGGCAACGGATAAGTGCCTTCCTGCTCGATCGGGTTCTGGGTCGCCATCACGAGGAACAACTGAGGCAGGGCATAGCTCGTCCCGCCGACGCTGATCTGCCGCTCCGCCATGGCTTCGAGAAGAGCGGATTGCACCTTGGCCGGAGCACGGTTGATCTCGTCCGCGAGAATCAGATTGTGGAAGAGGGGACCTCGTTGGAAACGGAAGCTGCCTTCCTCAGGACGATAGATATCCGAACCGGTGAGATCAGCCGGTAGCAGGTCAGGGGTGAACTGCACGCGCTGAAAATCCGCCTCCAGGGCGTGCGCGAGCGCCTTGATGGCGCGCGTCTTGGCGAGGCCCGGAGGGCCCTCGACCAGCAGGTGACCATCCGCGAGCAGGGCGATCAAGAGCCTCTCGACCAGCTTGTGCTGACCGATGATCTGGCTGGTCAGGTAGTCCTTGAGGTGCTGTACGGCCGCGCGCGCCGCCTGTGCCTCTCCTGCCGCCTGGACGCTGGAGAGAGGGCTCGTTCCGGCATTGATCATGAAGTCCTCGCAGGTCTTGCTCATGAGGGGATTATCACACCCTGGCTGCCGGGGGATGATCGGGCCATTGGCTTAACTTTCCCTTAAGTCTGCGGGATGAAGGCGCGGGTGACGCTCCCGGCCGACAGGGTTCTGGGGGTCGCGGCCACGGCGCGAAATCCTGGCAAGCAGACCGCGCTCCCGCCCAGGGCGATGCCGGTCGATGTTAGGTCGTCCTGAGTGCAACGCAACATCGAGCGTACTCCATGGCGCGACAGTTTCGTCTATCCTACAGCGCATGCATACAAAGGAGGCTCTTGGGCTTGGCGTTGCGTTGTGTTTGGCGGCCGTTGGGGCGCTGGCACAAGCTGAAGAGGAGACCGACAGTCCAGCTGCGCTCAAACGACTGAGCCTCGAGCAGCTGATGAACGTGGAGGTGACCACCGTCTCCAGGACCAGCGAGAGCCTCTTGCGGGCGCCGGCCGCGGTGGCGACCGTCACGGCCGAGGACATCCGCCGCTCCGGCGCCACGACCCTTCCCGAGACCCTACGCTTCGTGCCCGGCATTTTCGTCGCCAGCCAGACTGCCAATGCGTGGTCGGTCAGCTCGCGAGGGTTCAGCGGCGTCAATTCACAAGAGCTGCTGGTTCTAAGCGATACCCGCAGCATCTACACGCCGCTGTTCTCGGGCGTTTTCTGGGACGTCCAGGACTATCTCATGCGCGATATCGATCGCATCGAAGTGGTCCGAGGCCCCGGCGGCACGTTGTGGGGCTCGAATGCGGTCAATGGCGTAATCAACATCATCACCAAGTCGGCCGAAAACACGCAGGGTGGGTACCTGGAGGCGCTCACCGGCACCCAGGAGCGGATCATCACTTCAGCACGGTACGGCGGGCGGATTGCTGATCAGGGCTATTACAGGGTATTTGCCAAGTATACCGACGAGGACTCGGAGCTCTATCCGCCGGGTACCAGCGCGGATCATTGGCGCTTGGGGCACGTGGGGTTCCGCAGCGATTGGCAACTGGATACCGATGATGGCCTGACGCTTCAGGGGGACGCCTATGACGGCAACATAGGGCTGGTCAGTCCCTCGGTCAGCATCATTGGCCGCTCCCAACCTCAAACGGGCCTGCGGGTGAATGTCAGTGGCGGTAACGTTTTAGGCCGTTGGCAACATACCTTTGACGCGACGTCCGATCTGCAAGCCCGGCTGTACTATGATCGAACTCACCGCAATGACCCGAGCTTCCGCGACGACCTGGACACCATCGATCTGGACGTCCAGCATCGATTCCAGCTCCCCTATCATCAGGAGATCATCTGGGGAGTGACCTACCGTCTCATGTACAACCGCGATGAGGGTAAGGGTGTCTTCGCGCTAATGCCTTCCGCCTCCCGCGATGCTCTCTACGGCGCATTCATTCAGGATGAGCTGTCGTGGTGGGATACTGTGCACCTGACGCTGGGTACGAAGCTGGAGCATAATGACTTCAGCGGGTTCGAAGCACAGCCGAGTATCCGCGTAGCGTGGGATGTTGCCCCCACGCAGACACTGTGGGCAGCTGTCTCACGCTCTGTGAGGGTACCGACTCGCATCGAGCGCGATGTCGATATCGATGTGACGGACCCTGCCGCCAATCCGGTGGCCCGCCTGGTTGGGAATCGTAGCTTCCATGCCGAGGAGCTCGTGGCGTTCGAGCTGGGTTATCGCTGGCAGATCCGGCCGACGTTGTCCGTGGATCTGGCAAGTTTTCACAACCGCTATAACGGACTGGCCTCGCTCGAGCTGGGTACGCCCTACATCGATCCCAACACCGGGCAGACGGTCTTCCCCATAGTGAATCGCAATTTGACTGACGGCCGTGCCGAGGGTGCCGAGGTGCTCGTGACGTACGCACCGCAAAGCCATTGGCGTCTGTCGCTGACCTATTCCTATATCGATATGGATCTGGTGGCGAATGGCATGGATCTGAATCGTGGGCGCTTCGCGGCAGGGTCCACACCCAGGAACCAGGTTGGATTGCGCTCGTACCTGGATCTCCCGCACGGCTTCGAGCTCGATGTGCAGTTCCGTGCGCTTGCCGCGATTGAATTGCAACCCGCGAGCCCGAGCGGTGAGGGCGTCGGCAGCTATCAGGAGTTGGACGCACGACTCGGGTGGCGGGTGGGACGTATCTTGCTGTCCCTGGACGGCCGCAACCTCCTGCACGACCACCATGTCGAGATTGGCGTGCCGGGCCAGGGAAGCGCGCTACGACGCAGCGTGTATGGAAAGGTGGCATGGGAGCTCTGAGCACCCTGCGGGCATCCCTCACCGTAGCATTGCTGTTGTTGTGTGCTGGTGCCGGGGCCGCGTGGGCTGCGCCCACCTCCGCCGAAGTCGAGGCGGTCTTTTTATTCAACTTCTCGCAGTTCGTCGATTGGCCGGCCCAGTCTTTTGCCGCGGCGAGCTCCCCGATTGTCTTATGTGTGCTGGGCAACGATCCATTCGGTCCGGCCCTGGACCAGGTGGTGCGGGGCGAGCAGGTCAATGGGCGCCCACTGGAGGTGCGGCGCTTTCGGCGCGTCGAGGACGTGACTGACTGCCACATTCTGTTCGTCAGCCGCTCCGAGCGCGGTCAGCTCGAGCCGATCTTGAAGGCATTGCAGGGACGTAGCGTTCTGACGGTCAGCGACATCGAGGACTTTGCCCGTGCCGGCGGAGTCATTTGTTTCGTGCAGATGGATAACAAGATCCGCCTGCGCGTCAACCTCGAAGCGGCGAAAGCGGCAGGTCTCACGCTCAGCTCGAAGCTGTTGCGTCCTGCGCAGATCGTCGCGAGCGGCGAGGGCTGACGCGGATGGCATTAAAGGATCTGCCCATCCAACGCAAGCTCATGACGATCCTGTTGCTCATCACTGGAGCAACACTGACGCTCACCTGCGTCGCATTCATTGGATATGAATACGTCAGCTTTCGAACCGCGGCGGCGCGCCACCTGGCTACGCTCGGCAGGATCATCGCCGGAAACAGTACCGCGGCACTCGCGTTCGACAATCGTGAGGATGCGCAGCAGGTGCTCGCAGCGTTGCGAGCCGAGCCAAACGTGGTAGCGGCGGGCCTCTATGATGCTCACGGTGTCCTCTTCGCCCGCTATCCCGAGCAAACAGAATTGCCCGCGAAGCTGGGCGGCGACGGGTACTACTTCGACCGCTCGGGCCTGGTTGGCGTGGAACCGGTGCATGAGCACAGCCGCCGCCGCCTCGGGACCCTTTATCTACAGTCGGACCTCCGCGCTTTACATGAGCAACTGAGCCTCTATAGCGCGATTGCCGTAGGAATGACGGGGTTGGCTTTTCTGGTGGCCTATTTCCTCTCGCGAGTGCTGCAGAGGCAGATCTCGGACCCGGTGCTCATGCTGGCTCGAGCCGCGCGTACCGTCTCCCAGGACAGGGATTTTTCGGTCCGTGCGCGCAAGCTCGCAGCCGACGAGCTGGGCAGCCTGACGGATGCGTTCAATCAGATGCTCGAGCAGATTCAAACCCAGGATCGCGGCCTGCGCGAGAGTGAAGCCCGCTTGCTCGCGCAGCTGGCGCGCCTGGACCTGCTCCACCGTATCACTCGCGCGATAGGCGAGCGGCAGGATCTGCGCAGTATTTTCCAGGTCGTCATCCGCCGCCTCGAAGATAACCTGCCGGTCGACTTCGGGTGCATCTGCATGTACGACTCCGCGGCGGAATTCTTGACCGTGACGAGTGTGGGCACACGCAGCCGTGACCTGGCCCAGGATCTGGCTCTCACCGAGCAGGCGCGCTTCCCCGTCGACAAGAATGGCCTCGATTGGTGCGTGCAGGGCGATCTCGTCTATGAGCCGGAGCTTGCGCTACGGCCGTTCCCGTTTCCCCAACGGCTGGTGGCCAGCGGGCTGAGTGCCGCCGTGTTCGCTCCATTGCTCGCCGAGGGCAAGGTATCGGGCGTGTTGGTTGTGGCACGGCGTACCGCTGCGTCCTTCGGCAGCGGTGAGTGCGAGTTCCTACGGCAGCTGAGTGAGCATGTCGGACTGGCGGTCCATCAGGTCCAACTGTATGGCGCGTTACAACGATCATACGACGATCTACGCCAGAGCCAGCAAACTGTCTTGCAACAGGAGCGCTTGCGGGCCCTCGGCCAGATGGCCAGTGGCGTCGCTCACGACATCAACAATGCCATCTCGCCCATTGCGCTCTACACCGAGTCATTGTTGGAGCATGAGCCGAATCTGAGCGAGCGCGTGCGTCAGGCGCTGACGATCATTCAAGAGCGCATCCATGATGTCGCCCAGACCGTAAATCGAATGCGCGACTTCTACCGCAAGCGGGAACCGCAGGTTCTGCTGGCTGATGTCGATCTCAACAGGGTAGTCCAGGGTGTGGTCGAGCTGACCCGCGGCCGCTGGCGGGATCTGCCGCAAGAGCGCGGGGTTGTCGTCAACGTGCGCACGGAATTGGCGACACCGGCACCGCGAATTCTCGCTGCCGAGAATGAGATCCGCGATGCGCTCACGAATCTCGTCCTGAACGCGCTCGATGCGATGCCCGAAGGCGGCACGTTGAAGCTCCGAACCGGAATGCCGGCAAGTGGGGAGGCCGTATACCTCGAGGTTACCGATACGGGTATCGGTATGGATGAGCATACCAAGCAACACTGTCTGGAACCGTTCTTCTCGACCAAGGGAGAGCGCGGCACCGGAATGGGACTGGCGATGGTGTATGGCATGGTCGAGCGCCACAGTGCCGAGTTGGAAATCGACAGTGCACCAGGCCAAGGCACGACAGTGCGCCTCGTCTTCGCTGTGCCCACGGGAGTTGTGGATTCGACAGGGCTGCACACAACCCTGGAGCTTCCGCGCCCCATGAGGATACTGATCATTGATGATGATCCGCTGATCCTGGCGTCGCTCACAGAGATATTGCACGCTGACGGGCACCAGGTCGTCGTCGCGGAGGGCGGGCAAGCGGGCATTGACGCATTCAGCGCGGCCCATCGTCAGGGCGAGAGTTTTGCAGCGGTCATCAGCGACCTCGGAATGCCCTACGTGGACGGTCGCCGGGTCGCGGAGAGCGTCAAGACGCTCTCATCCGTGACGCCTGTGATCCTGCTCACCGGTTGGGGACATCGCCTTACTGCCGAGAATGACATTCCGCTCCATGTGGATCGCGTTCTCAGCAAACCGCCCAAGCTGCGGGAATTGCGACTTGCGCTCGCGCAACTGGCACACCGATAGCGACGCAGCGAGCTGCAATGCAACACTCCCGCGGGACGTGACTTTCCCGGGCGTCCGCTTCAGTATGGAAGCGGCGACAGCTGACCCAAGCAGGGGCGAATGGCCGAAAGACAGCCTACTGTGTTCATCGTCGATGACGATGAGCTGATACGGCGCAGTTGTGAAGCACTCGTGCGGCAGGCGGGATTGACGAGCCAGCAGCACTCCTCCGCGCGCGATTTCCTGGATTCGTATGAGCCTTCGCGACCCGGCTGTCTGGTGCTCGATGTGCGGATGCCGGATATGAGCGGTCTGGAGTTGCAACAGGAGCTCAATCGACGCGGTGCAGTGATTCCGGTCATTTTCGTCACGGGCGTCGCTGAAGTACCGGTTGCCGTCGAAGCAATGCAACACGGGGCGTTCGACTTCCTGCAGAAACCTATCCGCGCGCGCGATTTCCTCGATCGGGTGCAGCGCGCACTCGCGTTCGATGCCACCACACGCGCTACGTTGCTGCAGCGACGTCAACTGCAGGAAAGATTCGACTCCTTGACCGATCGAGAGCGCGAGATTCTGACCATGGTGCTGGAGGGTCTGTCCAACAAGGAATCGGCGGCGCGCATGAAGCTCAGCTCGCGCACTGTGGAGATCTATCGGGCGAGCCTCCTTCGCAAGGTCGGAGCGCGCAATACCGCCCACCTGGTCAGGATGGCCATGCAGCTGCGGGTCGTTCAAGACGAGCCCTGAGGGCCAAGAGGTCTGAAGTGTTGGGGCTGCGGGTTGCGGACTCCCGGCAGGCCCGCGCCAGGTATCATGCAATGCATGAGCGACACCTTGCCCAAGCACCTGGCCGGGCTCTTGCGGCCGCAGGCGTATCCGCATCCAGTGGACGCCGTGTCCGTGGTCGAGACCCATCTATCCTGGGTCCTGCTCACCGGGCAGGTGGCCTACAAGATCAAGCGGCCGGTCTGCTTCCCTTTCGTCGACCTGCGCTCGCCCGAGCGGCGGGCGTTCTTTTGTGCAGAAGAGCTCCGCTTGAATCAGCGCTTCGCCCCGGAGTTGTATCAGGGCGTCTGTCCGATAGTCCTGCGCAACGGCGGAGCCAGCATCGGCGGCCCTGGTGAGCCGGTGGAGCGCGCCGTCAAGATGGTGCAATTCCCGCGTGAGCACGAGCTCGACCAGTTGCTCGAGCAGGACAATATTGCACCGGCCGAGCTCGAGGAGTTCGGTCGTGATCTTGCCGCGGTCCACGCCGTTTTGCCGGTCGCGGAGCCGCCCACACCCTGGGGAGACCCGCAGGCGATACGGACCACGATCGACAACAATCTCGAGGAGGCGACGCGGGCGGCGGCGGTATTCGATGGCGCGTCCGACGTCAGAGCGCTTCGGCCCGAGCTCGACCGATGCATGGCAGAGGCGGAGCCCTGGATGGCCGACCGTCGCGATGACGGACGTGTGCGTGAATGTCATGGTGACTTGCACGCCGCCAACATAGTGCGCTTGGAGTCACGCCTGGTGGCGTTTGATTGCATGGAGTTCGAGCCTGCGTTTCGCTGGATCGATGTGGCGGATGAAGTGGCTTTTCTGCTGGCGGATCTCGAGGCTAGAGAGTCGCTGCGGCAGGGGCACGCCTTTCTGACCGGCTATCTTGCGAGCAGCGGCGACTACCAGGCTTGCCGGCTCCTCCCGCTCTATCGGGCACATCGCGCACTGGTGCGAGCCAAGGTAACCGCGCTCAGTCGTAGCGCGACACAAAGGTCGGATTCGGAAGACCTCGGGCGAGCCAGGCATCGTGCCTATCTCGACTGCGCGGCCACCGCACTGGCGCGTCAGCGGCCCCTGTTGATTCTCATGTCCGGGCTATCGGGGTCGGGCAAGACCTGGCTGGCGCAGCGGCTCGCTCCCTTGTTGCACGCAGTTCATTTGCGGTCCGATGTGGAGCGCAAGCGTCTGGCCGGTCTAGGCGAGAGCTCCCGGTCAGGCGCCGCGGTAGCAAAAGGGATGTATTCCGCAGGCTTCACCAGGCGGGTCTACGAGCATTTGGCCGGAGCCACAGAGGATGTACTCGCGGGTCGCTACAACGTCATCGTGGACGCGACGTTCGCGCGGCGGGACGATCGTGGGGTTTTTCGCAAGCTCGCCCGTCGCCTGGGTACCGGTGTGTGTCTGATCCACTGTCGCGCGCCGCACGAGCTGCTGGTCAAGCGCATCGTCGCCCGGCACCTGCAAGGGGAGGACCCCTCCGAGGCCGATGTCTCGGTGTTGGATTGGCAGAAAGAGCATTGGGAGCCGATCGGCGCGGATGAGCAGTGGTCGGTCATTCCGGTCGAGACGGGTGAGGTCGATCTGGAACTGCTCAGCCAACGCATCAACGCACTGCACACGTAGGGAAGCGCAAGGGTTTCACTGATTAGTCTGCGGACGATCACGGTTTTTTTGCGCGCACTTGTTTGTAATCCTCCCGCGTACGCCAATACCCCTCCAGCCGCGAAGGATCCAAACATGGCGATTCGAAAGACCACGCTCTCACTGCTGTACACGAGCCCGCTCTCCACCGGCTGGACGCGCGCACTGCGATCGTTCATAGATGAAGGTGTTGCCGCGTTGTGCATCCGTCAGTGGCAACGGGCGCCGATTGCCCTCACCGTCCCGGTGCGAAAGCCTCGGCGCAGCTGAAGCTCGGTCAAATTCCGCGCTCACGCTCTCCACCGCACCCTGGGGACAAGAGCTTTGCAGTATTGGCGGACTGTCCCAGCATGAGCCAGCCATTCGATCCCGCCGGTACAACTCAGATCCTCCACGTCCCACTGACGGCGATGCCGAAGGTGCTGCTCGTGGACGACGACGAGTTGGTTCTGGAGCGCCTGTACACGCTCATCGAGGCAGCAGGGTTTCCAGTCGAGACGGCGCCGGACGGCGTGGCAGGATTGGATGCACTGCAGGCCGAGTTTGCACCCATTGTCATAGCCGATCGTCGCATGCCCGGGATGGACGGTCTGGCGCTGTGCCGGACCATTCGCCGCAATCTCTGGCCGGGATACATCTACATACTATTGCTGACGGCGCAAGATGCCGAGGAGGACATCCTGGCTGGCTTGGAGGCCGGCGCGGATGACTACCTCAGCAAGCGCTCTTCGGCAGCCCAGCTGCTCGCGCGATTGCGGACGGCGCGGCGTATATTGTCGCTCGAGCACTCCCTCAAGCAGGCGCTGGAGGAAAAACGCCGGCTGTCGCTGACTGACCCGCTCACGGGTGCCGCGAACCGGCGTTATTTCATGAAGCAGTTGAGTCGTGAGCTGGAGAACGCCCGATGCGCCGGTCTGCCGCTCTCCCTGCTGTCTCTCGACCTGGATCATTTCAAGCGTATCAACGACCGCCATGGTCATGGCGTCGGCGATGCTGTCCTGCAGGAGTTTGTGCGCCGTGTCAACTTGTGTCTCCGCCCGGGGAGGGATTGGTGCGCGCGATTGGGTGGCGAGGAGTTTGCCGTCGTAGTGGCAGATATCGACTTGCGCGGCGCTCAGCGCATTGCCGAAGCGATCCGGGTTGCGGCCGCAAGCCAGCCGGTTGAGACAACAGCGGGTGGTATATCCATTACAGTCAGTATCGGGATCGGCGGCTGCTACCTCGGCAAAGCCGACGCGCCCGAGACCGCGGACGTTTTGTTGCAACAGAGCGATGCGGCCTTGTACGCGAGCAAGGCCGGCGGCCGCAATCGCGTTACGCTTTGGAAGTCGCCCATATAGGAAACAAGAATGGATCGGACGTTGTTGCGCACGCTGTTGTATGTCGATGATGAGCCGGACATCCGGCAGATCGTGCAGCTGGCCCTGGGGCTGGCGCCGGATTTGACCATCCATACGGCGGACTCGGGTGAGCAGGCGCTCGCACTCGCACGCACGTTGCGTCCGGATCTGGTGCTGTTGGATGTCATGATGCCAGGGCTGGACGGCCCGGGCACGTTGGCCCGGATGCGCGCCGATCCTTCCCTGGCCCGATTCCCGGTGGTGTTCATGACTGCCAAAGCCATGCCCCAGGAAGTCACGCGCTTTCGCGGGTTGGGTGCGGCGGGCGTGATCGCCAAGCCGTTTGATCCGATGAAACTGGCGGACCAGGTGTTTGCCCTGTGGACGAAAATTCCCGACTCTGGAGTGCTGTCTGTATGACGGGCAAGATCACCGAGACGGTGCTGCGCGATCAGGTCAAGACGCTCAGTGAGAAGTTCTTGCAACGGACCGCCGGTCAGATCCCCCAGTTGCAGGCCGAGCTCGCGCGTGCGGCGGCTGCCGGCGATCGGGACGCGCTGCGTACATTTCAGGAAGTCGTCCATAAAATCCATGGCAGCGGTGCGATGTTTGGTTTCGATCTCATCAGCGGCCTGGCCGGAAATCTGGAGGAGCTTGCGATGTCCCGCGTCGATGGGGCCGCTGCTACCGACCCGGCGCGCATCGTCACCCTGGCCAATCAGATGAGACCGGTACTGGAGCAACTGGCACAGGCAGTGACTGCCGCCGTTACCCGAGCCGCCCCGTCGACCTGACACAGGCGTTCTCGGGCGGCTCGGCAACCAGCGACAGGATGGTGTGTACCACCTCAGCTTCCGAGAGGCGGGACTTGACCAGGGCGGCGGCGACCCGCTGCTGGATTGACAGCGGTACTTCGGATACCGAGAGGATCACCACCGGTATGGGCCGCGGCGACAAACGGTCCAGGCGATCCAACAGCAATAACCCGCTGCCGTCCGGAAGACCGACATCCAGGACGATCAGGGAGAATTCTTCGGTTCTCAGACGCTCTTCGGCACCCTGCAAGGTGGAGGCGGTCACGACATCGGCGCGATCGGCCAGCGCCGCCCCGATAACCTGACTCAGGTCCCGATCGTCCTCAACGTGCAGTATCCGTGGCCGCACCACTGGGATTGGCTCGCGTATGCGCACCCGCAAGCGTGTGGTCTCGGACGTCGACGGCGCCGGCGCGTGCGCCTCTGACGGTAAGTCGAAGTAGAAAGTCGTGCCGTGGCCCGTTTCGGTCGTGAAGTCGATCGTGCCGCCCATGGCTTCCAACAGCCTGCGTGTGATACTCAAACCCAATCCCGTGCCATCGAAACGCCGCGCGGTCGAGCTGTCCGCTTGCGCGAACTTCTCGAAGACCCGGCCACGGAATTCCTCCGGAATCCCGGTCCCGGAGTCCTGCACCTCGACTCTGACCCGCCCATTCGACTGGTGAGCTCGAATCCGGACCGTGGACCCCGGCGAGGAGAACTTGGCCGCGTTCGAGAGGAGGTTGGCCAACACCTGCATGAGGCGATCGGGATCGGCGCGGACCTGGGCGCTCTCGGGAGCACTTTCCAGGATGAATCGCACCTGGTACTTCTCACCGTAGGGCGCGTTGAATTCCAGTGCTTCACGCAGCAGCGGCGCTATGGGGAGAGCTCCGATCTGCAAAGCGAGCTTGCCGGACTCGATCTTCTCGACATCCAGGATGTCATTGATGATCCGCACCAGCCGCTCGCAGTTCTGGTGCGCGATCTTTACCATGGCTCGTGCCTTTTCCGGCAATGTGCCCAGCACTCCGGCATCGACGAGACCGAGCGAGCCGCGAATGGAGGTGAGCGGGGTGCGTAATTCGTGCGAAACGGTCGAGATGAACTCGCGCTTGAGCCGATCCATCTCGCGTCGGTGGGTGATGTTCTCGATCTGCGAGACAAAGTAGAGGGGCGCGTTGTCGCGATCCCGGACCAGTGAAACGCTGAGGTTGGCGTACACCGGACTGCCATTGCGATGCAGATAGCGCTTCTCGACCTGATAAGAGGGAATCTCTCCATCGACCACCTTGCGCAAAAGTGCGAGGTCCTGCTGGAGGTCATCGGGGTGGGTGATGGATTGAAAGTCGCGCCGCAACAGCTCACTCTCGGAGTAACCCAACATCGCGCACACGACGCGGTTGACCTTGAGCAAGCGGCCCTCCGGGCTCACCAGGCACATGCCGATCGGCGCATCGTCGAAGGCGCGTCGGAAGCGCTCTTCGCTCACCCGCAGCTCCGCTTCGCGCTGCTTGCGTTCCGTGATGTCGGACAAAACGCCCAGAAAGCCAACGGGCTGCCCGAGCGGATCCGTCAGTGGGCTAACGGTGAGCGAGCCGGAGAAACGGCTGCCGTCCTTGCGCTGCAACGTCCACTCGCTTTCCTCCACATGCCCGGGTTGTGTGTTGGCCGTGAAAACTCGCAGCCCGGGCTTGATCGCAGTCCCTAGCTCCCGGGACAAGGCCGCTGCGCGTGCGGCCACCTCGCCGGTATCGTGCCAGAGCATCGGGGTCGCCTTGCCTATGACTTCGGCGGCTCGATAGCCGAGCCAGCGTTCGGCAGTCGTGTTGAGGGTAGTGATCCGGCCGCGAACGTCGCATGAGACGATTGCGTAATTCGCTGCATTGAGCATGGTCGTCTGCAGCAGGGACACCTCGGCGAGCTTCGCTTCTGTACGCCGGCGGCGATTGACTTCGCGGCTCCCGATGAGATGCGCGAGCACCAGCAAGCCCGCTGCCAGGACGCTGCCGAGTACCAGCAGGTTGGTTGCGTTGCGGAAATCCTCTTGCGTTCGAGCCTCACGCTCGATCAACAGCCGATGCTCTTCGGCCGTAAATGCATCCAGGTCCCCCTGGGCTCGGTCGATGACCCTACGGCCCTCACCGGTGCTTTCCAAGGCGCTGGCGGCTTGCAGCCCTTCTTTGTCACGAGTCTGGATCAATCTGGCGGAGTAGGAGGTGACGTCCCTGAGGTCCCGTGCCAGGCGCTCGCTCTGCCGCTGTTGTACCGGATTGTCGCGCGTCAGCGTACGCAGCTCCTCGAGGTGTCTTGGCAGCTCCTCGATGCCGCGGCTGTAGATTTCCAGCGCTGCTGTCTGTCCCGTGAGGGCGTACCCGCGCATGCCGCGCTGGCTGTCGATCAGGTCGCTAAACATCGCCTGCGAGGCGATCAGCACCTCGTAACTGTGTTTGCGCCAGTAGATCGACTCCTTCAGCTGCGCCAGGCTGGCCGCGGAGACGCAGGCCACCATGACCATCAGGATGACCGAGCCGGTCATGGGCAGCCACCGGGCGAGGCGGATCCGCTCACGCGGGGCATTTCGCCCGGCCCAGGCCAGGAGTGCGCCCAATATGTGCGGGCTTCTCATGTCGCAAGCTGGCGGGTTTCGGCGCCCGCCCGCGAGCACGATGCCGAAGTGGCCGGTAGCTCGAAAAAGAACGTGGTACCCGTGCCTTCATGAGACACGAAGCCGATGGTGCCGCCCATGTGCTCGATGAGGGCCTTGGAGATAGCGAGTCCCAGGCCCGTGCCTCCCTTGGGGCGCGAATCGGAAGCGTCTCCCTGCGAAAACATGCTGAACAGCCGTGCCCGAAACTCTGGCGACACACCAGGCCCCTGGTCGCGCACACTGACCTTGACGCGCTCCGGTATGGGTTGAGTGAGAGTGATCCACACGCACGTGCCGCCGGGCGAGAACTTGACCGCGTTGGATAGCAGGTTGGTCATGACTTGCAGGATCCGCGGTCCGTCCACTCGGGCGGTCACATCCGCCGCGGTGTCGGCGAGCTGGAATGTCACCTGATGCTGCAGGGCATAGGGTGTGTTGGCGTCCATGGCCTGCTGTATGAGGGGGCTCAGGCGTTGCTCCTGCGCCTCGAACCGGAGTTTGCCGCTCTCGAGCCGCTGCGCATCGAGAAGTGCCTCGATCAGCGCGCCCAGCCGCTCGGCATTGCTGTCCGCGACCCGCAGCAATGCTTTGGCTCCCACCGGAATTTCACCGGCAGCATCGTTGACCACGAGCCCCAGGGAGCCTCGAATGGAGGTCAACGGCGTACGCAGCTCGTGTGAAACCGTCGAAACAAACTCGCTCTTGACCCGTTCGAGGCGTCTGAGCTCGGTTATATCGAGGTTGATGCCGACGACCCGCACGGCGCCGCCCTCGCTGGTGCGCAGCACGTCGGCAGCCGCTTTGATACAACGCTCCGCGCCGTCGGGCCAGAGGATGCGAAACTCGCTTTGGAACCGGCTCGCGTTGGCTACCGCGGCGGCGAGCTCGTTCTCCACCCGCTCCAGGTCGGTCGGATGGACTCGCAGCCGAAAGACATCGCGATTGTTGGAGTTGGGGGTGGGCGCAACCCGGTAAATCTGGTGCATACGCTCGTCCCACATGAGCGCGCCGGTCTGCAGATCCCATTCCCACACGCCGATCTGGCCGGCCTCGGCGGCCACGTGCAGCCGCTCGTCACTGTGTTGCGCCTCCAGGCGCGAAGCGACCATCCCGGTCAGCTGGATGTGGCCGCGGCGCGCGACCAGTATCACGACACCCATATAGAAGAAGGTCATGACTCCCATTACCGCATGCAACGCATCGCCGGCGAACAGGAAACGGCAGCCCAGCGGCACTACGCATGGCACGACGAATGCGTAGGCCGCGCGCGGGGCAACTGAGAGGCTGGTGACAGCCCCCGAGGACACTCCGGCGATTACGAAGGCGAGAAAGAACTGGAGCTCCGGCGCGCTGGGAAGAAAGAGCAGTGCCGAGGAGCCCCACACGGCACCCCCGGCAAGGCAGCCGCTCAACAAGCCACGATCGAGGCTGGCCAGGTCAGCGCGATCTGCCGCGAGGCAGGTGTGGTAGTGCCGATAATGCAGGAGCCGCAGCGCATTGACGCCTGCCAGGCAGACAAACCAGCCGAGCATGATGAATGGCTCAGCGGCGCCCCATAACATCACGCCCGTCATGCCGGCCAGGACGACCGAGACGCCCAGAGCCAGTGGGAGGCCGTTGAACGCGAATTCCAGGCGAGCGGCCTGGACCTCCCGGCTAATCGCCCCCGGAGGTGCTTGCTGCGTTCGCAAAGCCTGAAGTCCCATAGTAATCTGCGCAAAATCGCGGCTAGCGAGGTGAGCCGGAACTTTAGTCCGGTGTGAATATGTCAATCCGCCAAGGAGACCACATGGCCGAACCCCATGAGCGTGACGGCTTTCACAGGGGGCCTGTGACGGCTCGCATCATGGCTCTGGCCAAAACCTCACAGGCCAAGATTCTCGTGGTTGACGACGACGAGCTCGAGCTTGCGCTGTTGAGCGATCGACTCGAGTCGTGTGGGCTGGACGTGCGGCGTGCCGCGAACGGTGCCGAAGCTCTCGCTGTGTTGGAGAAAGAGTGGTTTCCGGTCGTCCTCACGGATTGGCAGATGCCCGTCATGAGCGGACTGGAAATGACCGAGCAACTGCGCGCCCAGGGTGCGCGCGACACCTACGTGATCATGCTCACCGTGCTCGAGAGCGGCTTCGACTACGAGCGTGCTTACTCGGCCGGAGTCGACGACTATCTCAGCAAGAAGCGTCCCGAAGTTGAATTGTTGTCGCGCATCCACGCGGCCTTCAGCACCGTGAGCTTGCGCAGACAACTGCACGAAGCACGTGAAAAGCTGCGTGAGGCTTGATCCACGCCGGCCGGTTACGGGCGCCTTGCGCCGCGCGCAAGCGATTGCGTCTTTTACGTATTTTCTCGCGCTCGAAATCGCGCTAGCGTCGACCCTATAAGGATTCGCATTCGAGAACTCCCCTCACGGTATTGTCCGAGTCAGAGCGCACCCATTCGAGCATGTGGAGGCGCAATGATTCGGGTCACACACTACCGTGAGTTTTTTTACCCGTAATTTTGTGCGGTGCGATAAGTCTGGCAACATAGGCCGGGACAATAACCATACGAGGGGGAGTGCCGCATGAATCCTGCCATCCGGGCCTATTTGCGCGACCTGGGTCCCGAGCTCGCGCCGCAGATGATCCAGTCGACGCAGCAATTTTTCGCGGCACGCTTCGTGGGAATCAATCCGGACACGGCGATTGCCCGTGATCACCAGTATGGTCCGGATGCGCGCCACAGGTTGGATGTTTTTACCTCGGCGTCGGCCCGGTCGTCCGTGGCCGGATCGCCTTTGCGGCCCGTGCTCGTGTTTGTCCATGGCGGAGGATTCGTCATGGGGGATAAGCGCGTGCCTGACATGCCGTTCTACGACAACGTGGGCCACTTTGCGGTCGGCTCGGGCTACGTTGGCGTCACGATGACCTATCGGCTCGCTCCGGCTCATCCGTGGCCGGCCGGCTCAGAAGACGTCGCCGCAGCGCTGCGCTGGCTCAAAGCCAACATTACGGCCTACGGCGGTGACCCGCAGCGGATATTCCTCCTGGGGCAATCGGCCGGCGCGACGCATGTCGCCGGGTATGTGGCCCATGCCCGCTGCCATCTTCCGGAGGGCGTCGCTATCGCCGGAGCGCTGTTGCTATCGGGAATCTATGACATCGCGCAGGCCGAGCCAAACGCATTCCAACAGGCCTACTACGGCGAGGCGCGGGCCAACTGGTCGCAATGCTCGACACTCGAAGGGTTGTTGGCGACCAAGCTGCCGCTGCTCTTCACCGTCTCCGAGTTCGACGGGGCTGACTTTCAGAGACAGGCTGCGCTGTTGGTCAGCGGGTTCGCGCGCACACAGGCCCGGTTTCCGACGTTGCACTGGCTCGCCGGTCACAACCATCTCTCGCCGGTGCTGGGTCTGGGGACGCCGGCGGACTCCCTGGGGGCTCTGCTACAGAGTTTTATTGCCACAGTGGCTGTGTAGTCGACAGCGGTCCTGTCGGGATGGGCCGACAGGAACGTGCGAAAGATGCCTTGCGCTACCCGTATGGTAGAGTGCGCGTGACCCCGTCGCAGTCAGGTGCAGGAGATGGCAATGCAAGGCAAAACCGTCGTCATGACCGGTGCGACTTCGGGCATCGGCGAAGTCGCCGCGTGCAGCCTCGCGCAACAGGGTGCGCGCATCGTGTTGATCGCTCGCGATCGCGCTCGCGGCGAAGAGACGATGCAGCGTCTCGAGAGGATCGCTCCGGGTCGCAATCACGGCATCCATTACGCGAATCTGTCGCGGCTTGCGGAGATGAAGCGTGTCGCCGAGGCGATCGCCGCGAGCGAGCCGCGCATCGACGTGTTGATCAATAACGCTGGCGCGTTGTTCGCAACACGGCAGGTGACGGGCGATGCGCTCGAAATGACTTTTGCGACGAATCACATCGCGTACTTCGTCGTGACGAACCTGCTGCTGGGACGTTTGAAGGAAACACCGGGAGCTCGCATCGTCTCGACCTCCTCGGATGCGCATAGGCGAGCGAAGCTCGATTTCAACGACCTGCAGTCGGAGAAACACTACAGCGGCTCCGGAATGTATGGCCGGTCGAAGCTGATGAACATTCTCTTCACGCGGGAGCTTGCGCGGCGGCTGGCGGGTACCGGTGTGACCGCGAACTGTTTGCATCCCGGCTTTGTGGCCACCCGGTTCGGTGATGCCAACGGTGGCCTGGTCGCGCTCGCATTGCGGCTCGGGAAGACGACGTTTGCTTTGACCCCTGAGGAGGGCGCCAAGACGCTCATCTATCTCGCCTCGTCACCCGAGGTCGCAGACATCAGCGGTGCGTACTTCTACAAGTGTAAGCAGGAGGCTCCGACAGCAGAAGCGCAAAACGATGCGGATGCGCGCCGACTCTGGGACATCTCCTTGCACCTGTCAGGGTTGGATATGGACCCGCACGTCGCACCGTCTAAAGCGGCCGGCGCGCGCTAGCGCCGCGGCCGGCCGCTGCGAGGCTCACCTCACTCTTTGTCAAATACCAGCACGTAGTCGGTCTTCCCGCCCATGGCTGTCGTCAGACGCTGCGTCGAGGTCAGTTTCTTGCCATCCTTCGAGACCGTGCGTGTGCTCCTGCCCACAATTTTCCCGCCCTTTTTCAGGGTGAAGTGTGCCGTGCGGGTGTTGATTTTCTTGGCGGACAGACTGTCATAGTCAGGGGTTCCGGTAACGGCATAGTCTTTCCCGTTCAATTGATAGGTCGTGTGGGTCGTGCCCTCCTTGCCGTCCACGCCGACCGTTTTCATCTCCAGGGTGATCTCCTCGCCCGACTGCGAATAGGTTCGGGTTTGGCTCCTGATGCTCGGGCCTGCTTTGAAGAGTGACTTGCCCATGTCCAGTTTCCAGGTCCCCACGACCGGATCCATCTCGGCCGCCGTCGCGATCCGCAGGCCGGTGGCGCTTGTGAGTATTGCTATAGCCGCGCACACGAGTAGCGTTCTCATGTTCTCTCCCGTCGTTATGCTGCTGTTATTGGGCTGGTGAGAATCGGCTCGGGAAGGATGCGCCTCAAGGGTTGGCAGCGGCAAGCTCAGCGCCTCGGGAGACGAGGACTCGAGCTTTACCGCTCGCAGTGTCTACTCCGATCCGCGGAGGCGCCGCCCAGCTGTCGTCTCAGTGGTAAAGTCCACGTTCCCATCAAGCTGGATTGGCCTGAATGAGTGATTTTACGGAGCAGGAGATCGCTGCCATCTATCGGGTGGTGGCTTTGCGCAGAGATATGCGCCACTTTCTCCCCGACCCGCTCGATGAGGCGCTGGTCGAGCGTCTATTGGCCGCTGCGCACCTGGCCCCCAGCGTGGGCTTCATGCAACCCTGGCGGTTCACGCGAATCCGCGATCGCAATCTGCGTGCGCAGATCCAGTCCCTGGTGGAGATCGAACGCCTGGCGACCGCGGCGGCGCTGGGTGAACGCTCGGATGAATTCATGCGCCTGAAGGTCGAAGGCATCCGGGAATGTCCGGAGCTCCTGGTCGTGGCGCTGACGCACGAGCGGGACCATCACGTGTTTGGGCGTAGGACCCTGCCGGAGATGGACCTGGCCTCCGTGGCCTGCGCGATCCAGAACCTCTGGTTGGTCGCGCGGGCCGAGAATGTTGGTATGGGGTGGGTGTCCCTGTTTGATCCAGAGGCTTTGCGCGAGCTGTTGCGCATGCCCGCGGGCAGCCGGCCGGTGGCCATCCTTTGCCTGGGGTATGTACCGGAGTTCTACGCACGTCCCATGTTGGAAGAGACCCACTGGGCGCAGCGCACCGATTGGCGGGACCTGGTCAAGACCGATTACTGGGCCGGGCCCGCTTAGACCGACAGGCTGCTGCGGCGCTCGCTAGTTCCGGGCGTGTCCGTTTTCCTGGGGTGCGGGGGGCGGGCCAGCCGCGGCCCCGGGTCCGCCGCCCGCCTTCAGGGCATTGGCACGCGAGATCAGGTATTCGCGTACGGCGGCTGCATCGTCGGGCTTCAGCTCCTTGGCGAAAGAGCCCATGCCCCGGTCAGCCCGTCCTCCTTGCAACACTACATAGTTGAAGCCGTCCTGCGTCCACAGCAGCGGTGTCACGGTGAGGTTCGGGAAGCTGGTGCGCGCCTGAACACCATCGGCGCCATGACATACCGCGCAGTATTGTGTGTAGACCTCTCCCCCGTGTGTGATGACTTCTGCCGCTGCCGTGGACGGTGGCGGATTGAGCGCTGGAGGCGTGTAGGGCTCTGGCTCCGGTAGCACGGCCTTTCCTCCAAGTGCGAATACCAACATGCGCGCGTGGGTTGGCGCGAAATAACCGCCCTGTGCGGCTCCACCTACACTGGCGGCCACGTACTGCACCCCATCGAGCATGTAGGTGATCGGCGCGGCGAATACTGCAGTCTTGGTGTCGAAGCTCCAGAGCTTTGCGCCCGTCTTCGCATCATAGGCGGTGAGCCTCTTGCCCGCGCCGTTGCCCATGAAGACCAGGTTGCCGGCCGTGGCCAGCACCCCGCTGGTTGGACGCGGGCTGTCGAACGACTCGGTTTCCCATACGACCTTGCGTGCGACCGGATCCCATGCTTTCAGCCGTCCGCTGGTGCCTTTGCGATCGTACGGTTGGAGCTTGCCGGGCTCCACCTTGACGAACATGTTGATACCGAGGCTGAATCCGCCCGGAACCGCCGGCGAGCTGCCGGGAGGTAGGCCAGCCATGGTGAAATAAGCTTCCCATGCGGGGACATAGACCAGCCCGGTAACCGGGCTGTAGGCGTTGGGATGCCAGCTATGGCCGCCTTGCACACCGGGCGAGAGATTCCACGGCTCTTTCTCATACCGGGAGGCCGGGACGACGTTGGGCCGGCCCGTCTTCATGTCCACACCGGTGGCCCAGTTCACCTCGGTGAACGGATCGGCGCTGATCAGCTTGCCGGTGGCAGCCTCGAGCACGTAGAAAAACCCGTTTTTCGAGGGCTGCAGGAGCACATGCTTCTTCTTGCCGTCGATATTGAGGTCCGCGGTCATCATCGGGCTGACCGCGTCGTAATCCCACACGTCGCCCGGTGTTTCCTGGTAATGCCACACGTACTCGCCGGTGTCGGGTCTCACGGCGATGATCGAGGCGACATAGAGATCGTCGTTATGACTCGGCTCGCGTGCGCGCGCATTCCACGGTGCGGCGTTACCGGTGCCGAAGTAGAGGAGATCGGTCACCGGATCATAGACAGCCGCGTCCCACACGGTTCCGCCGCCTCCTGCAACCTTCCACCACTCGCCGCTCCAGGTCTTCGCGGCCTGCTCGAGTGCCTTGCTTTCGAAGCCCTTTGCCGGATCGCCGGGTACCGTCCAGAAGCGCCAGACTTCCTTGCCCGTCTCCGCGTCGAAAGCGGCGATCCAGCCACGCACGCCGAACTCGCCGCCCGAGCCGCCTATGAATACCTTACCCTTGGCGACGCGTGGCGCCATGGTGATGGCGTAGTGCTTGGCCATCTCGCCCAGGCCGAGACTTTCTGGAACGGTGTCCGTCGACCAGGCCTCCTTACCCGTCCTGGCATCGATCGCCACGAGGCGGGCATCCAGCGTGCCCATGATGATCTTGCCTTTCCAGGCAGCGATGCCGCGGTTCACGAGACCCACGTTGTAGCGCAGGCGCTCGCCATGAATCATCGGGTTGTACTTCCACAGCTGCTTGCCGGTCTTTGCATCAAAGGCATGCACCACGTTGCGTGCCGTCGATACATAAATGACACCGTCGATGTAGAGCGGCGAGCCGTGCTGGTCCTGGTTGGTCTCGTAGTCCGCGAACCACTGCAAGCCCAGATTGCTGACGTTGTTTGCGTCGATCTCTTTGAGAGCGCTGAATCGCTGTTCGGAGTACGTGCCCCCGTAGGTCATCCATTGCCCTGGCTCGCTGACCGCTTTGGTCAGGCGCTCGGCAGTGACGTTGGCCGGTCGAGCTGCGCCGTCTGACGCCACGGCCGTGGGACAGGCCATGATGGTCGCGGCCATGATGGTTGCGCACAGTAGCAAGCCGAGTCCGATGGCTGGGGTACGAATCATCGCGGGCGCTCCCTCACGGTTGAGCCGTTATTGATACAGCAAGAGCCTCGCCGCTGCCTAGTAGGGGCCCGGTCACAGGTGGTTTCACTTCCACGCTAGACCGCCAGGTGGTAGCTGCGCGCCTGCGGCGTTATCTGCAGGGCGCCGGAGCACACGCCCGCGCCAGCACCACAGCGGAGGCGGCACTCATCGAATCGAAGTACGAGTTGAAGCGCCGTGGCTCGGCTGAGTCGTACCGCTTGAGATTGTTGGCCCAACGGAATCCGATGGGTTGATACCAAAGCTCGGCTTCCACCTGGAAGGGGCCTGAGGCTGAACCGATCGCCAACGAATATCGTACCCGATTGCCGTTCGCGTCGAAGTCGGGGTCCTCCGCCGCGGTCCCGTGCACGGCGATGTCGGCGCTTGCAGTGCTCTTGTCGAAACCGTGCGGTAGAAGGCGGTTGTCCTTCAAATACCCCACCGTGGAAATCAATCCGGTGGTCACCGCTCCGGTGGCGTCCCTGAGAATCGCCTCATATATCTGGACCTGATCGGGACTGCGGATCTCGTGGTAATGCGGCTCGAAGCGCAACGGGTCCATGTCATTGTCGTTGCCTCGAATCGAGCCGTCCGGATTCATTGCACCGGACTCGAAAATCGTGGTGCCGGTGCGGTCCAACACTGTCAAGTGCAGCCAGGCACGGCGCGAAGGATAGGCGGTCGGGAGCTTGTGGCCGCCGAAATTCTCGACGCTCACCGTCGTTTCCAGCCGACCGGCGCGCAGCTCGACGGCGCCGATGGACACCCGCGCGGCCCGTGTTTGCAGATATTCAATCGTGCGGTCCGCTGCCACCGTCAGCTCCGCGGGCAACGCGCTCACCTCGAGATCATCATGGTAGCGGGCCAACATGCGCTGGACGAAAAAGTTGCCGGCTACAAACTCGTGGCGCGCCACTCCAGGCCGCTCGATTCCGAGCACCCGGACGATGGGGGCAGCTTCGTGAACCTGCGGCATGTGACAGCTCTGACATGTCTGTCGGTCGCGGTAGTCGCTGTGGAGCCATTCCTGGTAGGGCACCTGCTCCGGGAAGGTGCCACCGGGTTTGCCATCCGGGCCGAACGAGGTCGTGATGAGAGTATGGCAACTCGCGCACAGCTCTGATTGCCGGATGTGTTGCGCCTGCGTAGGACGGAATCCGCCGGTCGATGACTGCATGATGCGAATGCGGCCGCGATCGATGTCGAAGGGACCAAACTCCGAGTGCACGCCATCCTTGTCCGGCGGCTCGATCACGAACCCGCCACTGAAGCTCTCGGGTGTTCCCAGCTTCTGTGGCGAGATTTGATGGCACAACGAGCAGGAGACTCCGTCTTCGGCTTCGAGATCCTCGGGCTTGTCGCGATCGAAAGGCAGGTGCGAGAAAACGGCTCCGGGCTGTCCGCGCAGCCGGGCTTCGGTGCGCGCCATCGGCATGTGACAGTCGGCGCATCCGTCCTCGATCGTGCTCGTTGCTTGCGGGTGATCCGTTATTTCGCGCCGTACGCTTGCCTGCCAATAGGGATCGCGGGCCGAGTTGGCCATGATGCTCGTGCGCCAGTCGATGCCTATCGACAGATCGATGCCGGAGGACGTTTGCATTCCGTTGTGGCAGGCAACGCAGCGGTCGGAAGTGTGAAAGTGGGGTGCGGTGCCGTGGCCTGACTTGCCGGCAGCGGCAGCTGGCGTGGCGGTCGTCGAGCCTATAGCCGTGATGACCGTCAATATCGCCACGGCCCGGTTACGAGTGCGCCTTCTCATTGCCAGCCCTCCAACAGACCGCCGTCAAACCAGTCCCAGAGGAAGTAGAAAATGACCTGGTTGCTTTGGGAGGCGGTGTCGTTGAGCGCAATTTTGTAGCCCAAGGCGAAACGGATGTGCTGGCGTGTATTCACGGTGACCTGGAGCTCTGGAACGAGATTCAGGTCGGTTGTCGATCCGGCACGCAAGTCGTGATCGGCAGTGAGCTCCAGCATCGGTGACCATTGCCGGCCGAAGTCTCGGCTGAAGCTTGCTCCAAAAGCGCTCCGTGCGTAGACGGCGTTCGGCGTGGAGCCGGTATGCCGCGGAAAAGCACCCCCCGCCTGAAACTCCAGAAACGTGTCAGCCGGAAGGAGTACATCATAGGACCCAAATACTCCGAGGGTCGCCTCGCCAGTCCCAAAGCCCCTGTTCGAGTTGCCGGTGGGAAGAACGAGCTCACCTTGCACGGAGAAGATCGAGCCACGCTTGCCGGCGGCGTCGATATCCCAAAAAAACACATGCTTCAGGCCTACAGCGAGATCGCCGATGTTGGTGCTATAGCCGCCGCTATCCCGGTGCATCGCAATGACCGGGAGGGAGACTTCGAGTTGGTTGCGCCCGTCGATCCGGTACTCGTACGCGAAGTCGTTTGTCATGCCCGGGGCGCCCCGGGTCGCAACCGTGCTCGTCAGCACGACTTCATCTTCCGGGAACGCCTTTTCTGTAAACAGCGCCCTGGGCACGTTGAGCTCCCCGGGCGGCCAGGTTCTGGACTTGTCGGTTTGCGAGCAAAAGCTGCGCAGGTACTGGACCAACTTGTCGATCTGCTCGGGTGTGAAGACACCTGCGAATGCCGGCATGATCTCGGAAAAGCCCCGCGCGGGGCCGCCGTCCCGGATCACGGCTTTCCAATCGCGCCAGTACTCAGGCGCCGTCTGGTCACATTGGCTGAAATCCGGAAAGGTCTGTGGCTTCTTGAAGCCGATCAGGGTCTGCGGTGCGCCTGCGCCATCGGCTCCGTGACAAGCAACGCACGCAGCCCGATAGAGCTCGCGCCCGGTGCGCAGCTGCGAGACGTCGCTACCGTCATCGGCGGCGGAGCGTGCGAGGGCAGCATCGGAAAACGAATAGGCCGCGGCGAGGAGTACCAGGACCAAACGCGTCGAGACCAAGCAACTTCCTTATGTTTCGGATACCGCCAGGCTCACTGCGGCGACAGCCAGCGCGCGATATGGTATCCCGTTGTGTACGGTCACGGAGATGTTGATAACCATTCTCATTCGCCGCGGTTGCGCGCGTCGCGAACTAAATTGAGCTGTGAGGCCACTCAAATGAGCCCAGTCGCACGTACTGTCGTTGGAAGCCTCGGATTCAGTGAGCCGATGGCTGGGCGGCCACGATTTTACGCCAACAACCATGCGCTGGATGTTTTGAACGTCGTTCGCCATCCGGTATCGATAGAGGACCTGCGGTATCGGGAAATCCCGCCCTCGCTCGATGTCGAAGGCTTCAGTATCCGCCCGCACAGGAGCTCGGTACGGGACTTTCGGGACGCGGGCGAGGTCGAGCGCGTTTATAAGGAGGAAATCCGCGAGCTGCTGCTGGCGGCCTCGGGTGCTGACCATGTCATCGTCACCGGGACCGGCATTCTGCGTTTCGGGGAGCGTTCACAGGAGTCCGGAGCTCACAACAACTCGCAACCGGCGCGCTTTGTTCACATCGATGTGAGCGATGCTACGGCGGCCATGTTCTACGCACGTTCACGCCCGGACAGCGGGCGCCGCGTGCGCAGGTCTGCGCAGTACAATGTGTGGCGGGTCGTGAGTCCGCCGCCGCAAGATGTGCCGCTAGCTGTTTGCGACGCACGTAGCCTCTCTCCCGACGACCTGATCGCCGCGGACGCGATCTTCGACTCCCACGACGCGCCGGAGTTTTCATTCGAGGCGCTGTTGATTCGCTACAACCCCAGGCAGCGTTGGGCGTTTTTTTCCAACATGCGCTGCGACGAAGCGCTGCTATTCAAGACAAACGATACCGATCCGGGCGCTGCCCACAACGTGCCGCACGGTGCATTCGATGATCCGAACTGCCCTGGTGATGTTCCACCGCGCGCCAGCATCGAGATGCGGGGTATTGCCTATTGGTTCGAGTGAGGTATCGACTCTGTAGGGCTAAATCCGACGGACGCGAGCAGCAATCGCTGTTCGGTTGCGGAAGGCCCACACCGATAAGGCAATCAAAGTCCCACCGGGAAGGACGAGCTCGAGCGCCGCATAGGGGCCGATCGCCCGCAACGCGCTGGTCAGTCTGGTCAGCCAATTGAAACGCGATAAAATCATGAAAGTCAGTTTCTCCCTTGCGCCTTGGGGCCCAATGTAAGCGCTGCGCAGCGACGCAGCCATTCCGCTTCCTGGGGGTCGCGGGTCCCAAGATTGAAGGATGGAGGTGCTACCGCGGGGACCAGGGCTGGCTCCTTCGAAGGATGCAGCCCAGGATCCCTCCAAAGGGTGAGGCTCAGATCTTTACCGCGTGCGCTATTCGGCGCCGGGGCTGGGCCGCGCAGGCCCATATTCCTCGTAGCTCGGGAGGTCGTCGCGGGTGTGAAACCAACCGATCCGGCTCGCCTCGAAAATATGCTTTCGCGGTGGGAAGGCGTCGGGATCGTCGAAGGACGCCGTGTTGACACTGATTTCCGCCGGGAAGTCACGGCTACTGAATACGAGGTAACTTCCGCAGCTCGCACAGAACTGACGTTGCGCTTGTGGTGAAGATGCGTAGCTGGCTGGCTGTCCTGCGATCCATGCGAAGCTCGGGGCAGGGAAGGTCACCCACGCCACTGTCGGGGCGCCCGAGTTTCGCTGGCACATCCGGCAGTGGCAATAACCGCTGTCGAGCGGCTCAGCGGTGACTCGGAATCGGACTCGTCCGCACAGACAGCCGCCGTCGTGAGTGACCATTGGCATCTCCTGGAGCTTCGAGTGATTCGCCATTTGCAATTCTAGCGGTGACGCTCGGGGGGTGCGAGCGGTGCGGTCTTCGTATGATTTCCGACGCTGTGTCCGCCGTCGTTAGCAGCGCGCTCCTTGGCGTGGGGAGCGTGTGAGTAATTGCCCATTTTGTCCAGATTCGGGCTCTTACCTTCGAACATGGATCGTGCTCCAATGTGCGCTTGTCAGGATCGAGGCGCCAGGATGGAGTGCAGTCAACATGGGTGCGGTGGTAAAGGAGCGAAAGATGTCTGACGAGAGCGCAGAACGACTCGAGTCTCGCGTTGCGAAACTCGAGACCAATGTGGAGCACCTGATCTCACAAAACGTGGAGATCAAGTCGGACCTGCGGTCCTTGCGCGACAAGTTCGACGAACGCTTCGCCAGGATTGACGAAAGATTCTCCAGGATCGATACGAGATTCGAGGACGTAACGCAACGACTAGGGGATCTCAAAGTCTGGGTGCTCGTGGCCGTCGGGGGTGGACTGCTGAGCATCATGGCGCGAGCCTTTCATTGGTTGTGACTTGTCCTGACGATGGACGCTTCCGCAGGTGCGTTGGCGCTCGAGCGAGCGCTGGGACGATAATGGCGCCATACGTAGCATGGGGGCATCAGCATGGTCGTTTCGAAACTCCAAGCGGCGCTGCTGGTCACCGGTTGCGCTCTCCTCTCAGCGCCGCCGACCGCGTCCGCGGACTCCGAGGCAACCAAGGCGGAGCAAGCTTGCACGGCCCTGTCGGGCTTGCATATTTCCGCTGCTGCGATCGGGTTGCCCACTACGGGCGCCACGGTGGAGAGGGTGACCCCGAGCGCGGATTATTGCGCGGTCACGGGCGTGATCTCACCAGTTTCCACGGGCGCCCCCGGTATTGAGTTCGAGGTGAACCTGCCCTCGCACTGGAATGAGAAGGCGGTGCAAATGGGCGGTGGCGGTTATGACGGCTCGCTGGTGACGGCAACCGGTTTGGCCGCATTGCAGCCCGCGGGCACGCCCACGCCACTCCAACAGGGCTATGTCACGCTGGGTAGCGATGGGGGTCACAAAGGGAACCCCGGGTTCGACGGCCGATTCGGTTTGAATGATGAAGCCTTGCTGAACTATGGGAAGCAGTCGGTCAAGAAAACCCACGATGTGGCGGTCGAGATCATCCGCAAGCGCTATGGGAAAGCACCGCGGCGGTTCTATTTCATCGGCGCCTCGCAAGGCGGGCACGAAGCGCTCGATGCCGCCGCCCGCTATGCCGATGACTATGATGGTGTTGTATCAAACTTTCCGGCCTACAACATAACGATGTTGCATATGGCCTCTCTCGATGTCGGCAAGGCAGTGTACGCAGACAAGGGGGCGGGGTGGCTGAGCACTGCCAAAACGAAGCTGATTACGGACGCAGTCTACGCAGCATGCGATACACCGGCCCTGGATGGTGTGAAGGACGGCATCATCAGCAATGTCGCTGGATGCAATGCAACGTTCAACATCGAGACTGTCGAGAAAACGCTGTCCTGCCCTGGTGGGGTCGACAAGGACTCGTGTTTGACCCCCGCGCAGATCGCCGCGGTGAAGCGGATCACCTCACCTTATCGCCCGGGATTTGCGATCGCCGGTATGAGCGAGTTTCCTCGCTGGCCGCTCCTCGAAGGGGCCCTTTTCCGTGTCTCGAACTTCGGCGTCAGACCGGTGCCGCCAAATCCACCGGAATCGACGGACGCTCTGCTCTATAACGCCGGCGCGGCGACCGCAAAATACATTGTCATGCGAGATCCGTCGCTGGACGCACTCACGTTCGACCCAAACATGAGCGCAGCCGTGCGGGCGCGCACGCGGCAAGTCGCCACCATCATGGACGTTACCGATGTGGATCTCACGCGTTTCCGCAAGAAAGGCGGTAAGATCATTCTGGTCCATGGAACGGCGGATGACTTCATCTCGCCTCATAACTCGATCGCGTACTACGACCGGCAACGCGCGGCTCAGGGTGCGCAAGCTCTGGAATCCTTTTTGCGCTTTTATCTCGTCCCCGGCCTCGGGCATGGAATGGGCCCCTTCAATGCCAAGTACCAGGGCTTGAAGACCCTGGAGGATTGGGTCGAGAAGGGCACCGCGCCCGGGACGTTGACTGCGGTGGACGAAAATCCGTCCACCAAGGGCCGGACGCGCCCGATGTGCCGATATCCCGCATGGCCAAAATACGATGGTACCGGCCCGGTCGATGAGGCGGCGAGTTACCATTGCGTCGAGCGGTAATGCATCGGGAGCGTAAGGATATGCGCAGTGTCACCTGGTACTTCGACTTCATCTCTCCCTACGCGTATTTCGGCTCACATACGCTCACGCGTCTAGGCGAGGGCATCGAGATACGGTATCAGCCAATCTTGTTTGCGGCCTTGTTGAACTTCTGGGGGCAGAAGGGACCTGCGGAGATGCCCACCAAACGAGTGTGGACTTACCGTTCCTGTATCTGGTGGGCGAAGCAAAACAACTTACCGTTCCGTGTGCCGAGTGTGCATCCGTTCAATCCGTTGCCCTATCTTCGTCTGGCCATCGCAGCTGGAAATTCCGCAGCGGCGGTCAAGACGATTTTTGCCGCGTTATGGACGACCGGGGTCGATCCCGCCGATCCGCGCGTAATCGCTTCTCTGGCAGAGTCTTTGGATGTGCCGTTGGACCGCATCGGCGCCCCCGACGTGAAAAATTCGCTCCGTGAGGCTACTGAGCACGCGACACAGAAAGGAGTGTTCGGCGTGCCCACTTTGCTCATCGACGAGCAGCTGTTCTGGGGTAACGACGCCGTCGATTTCGCGGCCGAGTACTTGAAGGATCCGGCGATCCTCGACACGGCGGAGATGAGGGCGATCGATACCCTGCCGGTCGGCGCGTCGCGCTAGATTCCCGGCCTGGTCGTTGCGTCGTCAGTCATGGCTGATCACTTGAGTTGTAGCAAAAGCGGGGGAAATAGTATGCGGTTCGTGCTCATCGTAGCCATTATGTTGGTGGGGTTCGTCTGGCAACAGCCGGTTGCAGCGGCGCAGAAACCGGACGATCAGTGGATAGGGACCTGGGGATATGTCTCAGCGCCTCCGCCTCCGGGGGTAACGCCGCCGGCCTCCGGACCACCAAGTGCACAGCTTTACACTCCCTTCGGCGCGGTCACCGTGCAACCGCCACGCCCCTTCCCAGCGCTGTTGCTCGACAATCCGGGGCATGTAGCAATTGACGCTGCGCCCTCGGACCTGGTCAATCTCACCGTTCGTCAGGTCGTGCGCGTCTCTGTTGGAGGCAAACAATTGCGCCTCCGTTTTTCCAACGAAGGAGGAGTTGATCCCCTGATCCTCGCAGACGTGCACGTCGCGGCAGCTGGAGCGAATGGCGCAATCGTCGCCGGAAGCGACCACGTCGTTCAGTTCGGGGGCAAGCAGGGAGTGGCCATTCCGGCGGGAGCCCCGGCGTTGAGTGACCCGATCGACCTGGCGACCAAGGCGCTCGAGACGCTTTACGTCTCGATCTATCTGCCGGGCCCGACGCCCTCGAGAGCTTCTCGCACGCTCTATCAGTATGTGGCAGGCGAGCCTGGCGACTTTGCCGGCGCGGCCGAGTTGCCGAAGGTCCGCCTGATGCGCGCGCCCTCTTTACTGACACTGGTTGAAGTACAACCCACCAAGCCAACGAGCGTGGTTGTCGCACTGGGCGACTCGATCACCGAAGGGGCTGCCTCCACGGCCAACGCTTTCCGGAGCTGGCCGGATCGGTTGGCTGAGAGGTTGGCGGAGCGCAATTGGGCGGTGGTCAACGCGGGCATCAGTGGCAATCGCTTGCTGCGCTATGGCGCGGGACCGAATGCCCCGGCCCGGCTCGACCGGGATGTGTTGAGTGTCCCGGGCGTCAAGGTCATCATCCTCCTGGAAGGAATCAACGATATCGGACGCGGATTCACCCCCGCGGGGAACACTGAGCCGATCACGTTGTCAGGCTTGCAGGCGGCCGACATGCAGATCATCGCGCGCGCTCACGAGCATGGCATCCGAGTCATCGGTGCAACACTCACGCCCTATCAGGGGGCCGCGTACGCGTCCTCTGAAGGTGAGTCGGTACGCGGAGCGCTCAACCAGTGGATCAAAAACAGTGGTGTTTTCGACGGTGTGATCGACTTTGCGCCAGCAGTGGCGGATCACGACAATCCACTCACTTTCGGCAAAGCCTACAACGATTGGGACCACCTGCATCCTAATGATGCCGGCTACAAAGCCATGGCGGATGCGATCGATCTATCGTTGATTACCGGCGCAGCGGCATCAGGGCGCGCAGCCGCGGCTCGATGAGCAGGAGGCCACCCCATAACAGCGATCCAACCAGCACGGGGAATATGAGCGTTTCGAAAATCGGATTGCCAACACGCAGGTGTGCCGCCACAGCCCCGCCCAGATATCCGGTCAGGAGGACTGCGCCCAGGATGGATGTGGCGGGAATCACGTAGAGCACCGTGCAGACCAGCTCGATCACTCCGATCCCCACCGTGAGGCCGAGCGGGAATCCGAGCTGGGTCATGGCTTGTACCACGGGGGCTGGTACGGCCAGATGTATGCCGGTGTCCAGCAGCAGGAACAGCACTACCAGGCCTCGCATCAGGCGTGAAGCCCAGAGGCTCTTGGGATATGGGCCTGGGATGGACTGGCTGGTCGCGGGCATCGTCGCTCTCCGGTTACGGTGTGTCTACCCAAGGACGGGCGAGGCTGTTGCGATCCGACACCCCGGAGCGGCGCAATTCGGCAGAAAGCGTGCGCGCGTCGTGTGCCGCTGTCGGGCGTCAAATTCGGCCGGTCACCGTCGCGTCGCTGGAGGCAGGCTGGCGCAGGCGCAGGAACCAGTGTTGTATGGCGATCGGCGTGAGCCCCAGGCCCGAGATCTCGTGAATCACCGCGGCGATGCGTTGCCAATAGTCGTCACTGATGAAGAACAGTGCAAAACCGCTGACGATCAACACTGCCAGAAACGAGCAGAGCAGGATGCCGCTCACTCTGCGCAGGCGTTTGGTCCACCAGTGGCTGACGTGCTGGGCTGAGATCCAACCGAGGAGGTACATGCTGGCTATGGCGACGATACCGTGGGCCAGGACGATCGGCTGCTCCCACGGATGGGGTGTTTTGCCGAAGGCGCCCCGCATCGAGAAGAACTGATCCAGACACAACCACACGCAACCGGAAAGCCACAATACCCCGAGGATGAGATACACCCAGAAGCGTTGGGTTCCCGGCATGCGTCGGCGCGGCCGCCGGTGTGAAGAGGTGCGCGCCATGCTCAACCAGCAGTGCCGGGCCGCAGGGCGCTCTGCCACAACGCCATCAGCCAGCGTATGCCTTCAGTCACGTGCTGCGACGACAATGTTGCGCCGGAAATGTTCTTGATATCGGTGCGAAAGCGCACCTGGTCGAGATCGTTACGATGGTCGAATTGCGCGCGCCACGCCGGGTTGCGGACCTCGCCACCGTGGCTCTCGCGGTAGGACAGGATCTCCAGATTGCGCAGTGATCCGTCCGGATCGATCCCGACCGCATAGGTGATCAGATTCTGCCGCCCGATGACCTCATCGATGATGAAGTGTCCGAGGAGGGTGCCGCTTCGGGTCGCCTTCCAGATCCGGATCCGGCCATGGGGCGGTTGCGGGCCGGCGCGGGACAATATCGCCTGGAGCTGCTCTGCCGAGGGAGTGACGATGACCTCAGAGAAGGAGTCTGCATCGGGATAGACCGCCTTTTGCGCGGCGCCCTCCGTCAGGTAATCGGCGGCCACGACCACAGGGACCGGTAGCAGGGTGGTCGCCAGTACCCATCCCGAAATCTGCAACGGCGAGCTCACGGGACCTCAGTTCCAAGTAGAAATGGAAATCATTATCATTTACTTTGGCGATGACGACAACGGGTTGCCGCATGCACGTTCTGTCCAGGTTGCGCGTCGCTTTCGGCACTTTTGTGGCAATAGAGGCCGAAGCAGCAAACGAGCCCGCCGTGGAGCGTGGCCTTGTCGACGCTTTCGAGGCCCTGGTGAGAATCGAGGGGCTGATGCACCCCGAGCGTCCGGGGAGCGACCTGGTTTCCTTGACGGAGAGCGCCCCGGGAACGGCGTTGCCGATCGACCGGTGGACCTGGGAGGTTCTGGAGCTCTGCCGAGACCTGCATCGGGTCTCTCAGGGAACCTTCGATCCGTGCCTGGACCTGGCACCGGGACGCATGGCCGACATCGAGCTGTTAGATGGCCTGCGGGTGCGCGCCCATGTCCCGGTCCGGATCGATCTCGGCGGCGTTGCGAAGGGGTATGCGGTCGACCGAGCTGTCGAGGCTTTACGTAATGCAGGTTGCGAGGGCGGGCTCGTGAACGCCGGGGGGGATCTCGCCGTTTTCGGGAGGCGCGGTCGTACGCTTTATTGTGGCGCGCCCCACGGGCCGACGACCGCAGTGTATCTTCGCGATGCCGCGCTGGCGACCAGTGATACCAACAGCCTGTCACGACCGGCCCAACATAGGGGCTACTATCACGGCAGCAGCCGACAGAAGGCGATCTCGGGGAGAATCAGTGTGGTCGCTCCGCGGGCCGCGATCGCGGATGGTCTGACAAAGTGTTTGCTTGCGGCGGATGGCGTGCCCACTCAGCCGATGTTGCAGGCTTTTGGGGCACGCCATGTACTTTAACTCTAGAACGAAACACCCAACCCCAGGTCGAATCGGGTGAAATCGCTGTTGAGCTTGAACCACTGATAGTCTGCCTTCAGCACGACATGCGGAGTCAGGTAGAAGTTCGCACCGAAAGTCCATACCCGGTCGCGATTGACGGGCCAGGTGCCGTAGTCACCGGGACTGGACGACAGGGGCACATCTCCCGCAGGTAGCACCGGCCCCGTTGTGCCTTCATACCGCGAGCCCATGTTGTAGTATTCCCAGCGCGCGAATGGCGTCAGCCGATAGTCTTCGTGCTCCCACAATGTGTAGGCACCTTGCAGATAGTACCCGTAGAACTCGGACGGAATCGGGTTGGGTGAGCCGGGATTCGAGGCATTGGTGGCCGCGAGATTGCTGATGGTGCCTCGGGCGTAGATCGCAGCGAGGTCGAATTTCCCTGGTGTCCAACGCGCGTGTCCTTCCCACAAAGTGACGCGCTGATTGCCGGGGAGAGGCGCGTTGGGCGGGGCGGGGACTTTCACAGCGTCTCCGGTGCTGATGGCCGCTCCGATCGACAGGCCGGGAATGCCATAGTAGCCGAGCGCCAGGTACTGGCTCAGGTGCTCCGCATTCGCCAGTGCGAGCTCCTGGTGCGTCGCCTGTAGTGGAGCCGCACCGCTGTTCTCGAGATCCAACGCCGTCGTGTAAGGGGGAAACTCAGGCGCGAAGCCCCACTTGGAGAGGTCGAAGCCCGTGGTTACACCCGCGTTCCAGGCAAATCCAAACGAGGTGTCGCCATGCAGATTGAGTCCGCCCTCGCGCCAGGTGCTCGGGATGATCAGGGTCTCCACGAAGTTGCGCTGCACGCCGTAGAAGTTGGTCGGCTCGTGATGCTCATTCAGGAATCCGAACGGCATCAGGAACAGGCCGGCGCGCAGCGCCACGGAATTGTACAGCTGCCGGTCCACATAGAATTGCTCGACCTCGAACTCGCCGCGATCATCGGCGGAGGCAACGGCGTGCTCGACCTCGAACTCGGAGTTGAATTCGGTGCGGGAGTTGAAGGTGTAGCCGATCCCGAATACGGCCCGGGCCAGATCCGCTTGGGACCGCGTGTTGTCGTGAGTGGGGTGCGTGTAATAGATCTCGCCGTAGCCCCACAACTTGACGCCTCCGAGGAGGGAGCCGCTCTCCGCGGTCGCCACGGTAGCGCCCGGGTTGGCGTACGCGCTGGCAGGTGGCACTGGATTGGCTGTCAGCGCTGGGTTGCCAGGGAGAACGGAGTTGGCCGGCGGTACCGGGTTGGTCGCTGTTGTTCCGGCGACGGCGCTACTGCCCCCGGGCTGGCTCACTTTGGCGACTTCCTCCTCGAGCTTCTGCTCCTTCTGCAAAAGCTGTCGATTTTGCTCCACCAGCTCGCGCAATTGCGATTGCACTTCCTTCAGCTGCTGCGTCAAGGCATCGATTTGCCGCTGCGCCGTTGATTTGTGGGCCGGCTCGGCGGCCGCCGCAATGCCCCCCACGGAGGAGGCTGCCGCGGCCAGAATGGCAGCGACTCGCAGCATTCTCACTGGCACAGGCTTGCATGACGTCGACATGAGTATTCCCTTGAGTTGAAGATGGGCCTTCAGTTGGAGATGGGCTGGCCCATCATGGGCTGGGCCATTACGGGCTGGCACTGCGCCGGCACGTTGTACGCAGACGGATTGACTGGATCGAAGCCGTCCGTCAGCGTGCAGAGGAATGCGACGAGATCGTCGATTTCCGCGGATGTCAGCGTCGGCGCCTGGCCGCCGCCAAAAGTGGGAGGAGTGTAAGGAACCTCCCCGACGTTTACGTTAGCGTCATATGCCACAGGCAGATCATTGTATTGATACAGGTCCGGTGTGCCGTCGGCGGCGGTGTAGAACGACCCGACGAGCATGTACGGGTTGCCCCCCGGACCCGCGGGGACCGGATTGGGATTGTTTCCCGCGTTGTTATTGACGTCGCGCGTTACATACCACTGCACCACCTGGTGCAGGTTGTTGAACACGCCGTTGTGGAAGTAGGGCGCGGTAAGCGCGATGTTGCGCAACGTCGGAACCTTGAAAAGCCCGCAAAGAGTCGTCGTGGCCGAGAGATCTGGTCGGGCGTGCGCGTCGTCAGTGGAGGGTAACAGCGGTCCACAGAGGCCGAGGTCGTAGTACGTGTACTCCGCGTCGGCCGGCACGTTGACCGGCGCCATTGTCGTAACGAGCGGGGCGCCGCTGATCGGACTCGGTGCACCTGGTGTATTTGCCGGAATGCTCCAGTTGCGCGGTATGCCAACGTTGTCGTAGGTGAAGTCCGTGAACAGGGCATGACTATTGAATCCCTGTGCCTGACTCGGATGGCAGGCGGTGCAGTTTCCTTTGCCGGGATTGTTGAATAGGACCAGGCCGTTCTGCTCTTGCGCCGTAAGCTGCGCACGCCCCTGCAACCAGTAATCAAACTTGCTCGTGAACGGGTGGAACGACGCGTCCTCGGTTTCGAACGCCGCGAGCGCGAGCCCGATGTCTTCCATGGCTGCCCTCGGGTCAGCCAGCACACCTTCTCCATACGCGGCTATGAATGCCTGGAATGTGGCCGGCGAGCTCCGCAGCCTGCTGATGACCTCGGTGGCATCCTTGTTGGCCATCTCGAAGGGCGTTGTGAAGGGCTGCTGTGCCTGAACGGCGAGTGATGACGCTCGGCCATCACGGAAGAAGCCGCCCACCGGACCGTCCGAGAGAGAAAAGGGCGGTGTAAACGAGGCATACATCAGGGAAGGCGTATTGCGGAACCCTGTCTGGTCCATATTCGGGCCGCCCAGGGGAACAGGAAGTCCATGCTCGGTAGCCGGGTCCGCCGCGAACGCGTGGCTCGGCACGTGGCACGTTCCACAACTCTGCGCGCCGGACGCTGAAAGACTTTTGTCGAAGAACAGCGCCTTGCCAGCTACGGCAGCCGCCGAGGGAGAGGTCTCGCCAGAGGCAGGATCTGGTGAAGAGCTCTCGTCACCGCAAGCCGTCAGGACGCTGGCACTGGCCACCACCGTGAGCACGAGCCAGCGCCGGCTGCGCGACACGCCGCAAATCGATCCCATCCGCACTGTTCCTACGCAGGTTCCGCCTGTTTTCTTACGAGTGCGAATACTATCGAGAATGATTCGCATTCGCAAATTGGGCAAAGGTCGGTCGGTAGGTGTTGGGAAATTGACCCCGTCGGAAATTCGAGCCGTCGACAGAACCGTCGCGGTCGAGAGCCAGGCCTGGCTCTTGCGGGAACGCACCCTCCGAGTTAGCTTTACAACACAAAGTAACTGCGCAACGCGTGCTGACCGAACGAGGATCGCAATATCGTGTCTTTATGGCGACAGGAGGGGGAGGGGCTGGCCCATTACGGGCTGGGCCATGACAGTCTAGCCCGCTACGGCCGGGCCCATGGCGGGCTGGCAGCGGTGTTGTGTTTGTTTTATGTACTTGCGCCTGCTACCGCGAGCGCCGGCTTCGACCACGAGCTCGCGCGCGATGACCGCGGCATCTGGTCTCGCAGCTACCAAACCGATCTCCAGGATGCGGTGATCGCTGCCGAGATCGGCGGTGCGCTATGGTTCGGTAATGACAACGAGCTCGGGCACACGTTCTGGCAAACAATGGACTCCTCGCTCATCTCTGGAGTCGCCGCGCTCGGAATGAAGCGTGCGTTCGGACGCGCTCGCCCAAACCAGGGCAACGATCCGAACGCCTGGTTTCGCGGCGGTTGCTGCGAAAGCTTCCCCAGTGGCGAGGTCACACTGCAGGCGAGCTTCGTTACGCCTTTGATTGTCAATTACGCCAAGGAGCATCCCTGGATCTGGGCACTGGAAGCGCTACCCGTGTATGACGCGATCGGGCGTCTCAAAAGTCAGGCGCACTGGCAAACCGATGTGATCGCCGGCTGGGCGCTGGGGACCGGAATCGGGTACTGGACCACACGGTGGAAGACTCCGCTGACGGTGCAGGTGCTTCCCGGTGGCCTTTCGGTGGGCATTTCGAAGCGCTTCTGAAGGAGGCGCGCCGCGGTAGTTCGTTTGCCCGCAGTCAGGATTTGGTAGTCGCCGCGCCTGCGGTCGCACCGCGACCCTCTTTCACCGCGACGGCTGCATCGCGCACGACCTGCTCGAGAACCGCGAGGTACTCCATGTAGCGCTTGTGGCCGTCGGTTGTCAGCCGACAAATCGTTTGGGGGCGGTTCTGCTCGAAGCTCTTGGCCACATCGACGAGGCCGGCCTCCTGCAGGACCTGCATGTGACGACTGAGATTCCCGTCGGTCAGGCCGCAAAGAGTTTTGAGATCGTTGAACCGCAGTCCCTTCGGATATCTCGTCAGCGAGGTGAGAACGCTCAGGCGCGCTCGCTCGTGGATGACTCGATCGAGGCCGGGATACGCGTACTGGTTGGCGCGTGCTTCGCCTTTCTTGCGGGAGTTGCTCACTGGGCGCGCTCGAGCTGACGGCGGTGGTATTGGATTGCGGCGACCAACAGGTGTCCTATGCCATAAGTGATTCCCATGGACCACGGCGAGTTGGTGTGTGTGGGGGCGGCCAGGGTGAGACAAGTCAGCCCGCAGGCGAGATACCACACTCCGACCACGAAGATCGCCCGCGGGAGAAAATGGCAGGAGGCGAAGACCCCGAGCGCGAAAAAGATGTGCCACAGTCCGGGGAGCAGCCACAAATCCTGTGGTGCGAGCTCCAGCAGCGCCACCGTCACCAGGCCGCCACCGACCACAGCAGGAAGGAATTGCTGGAGCGCGGATTGGAGCATCGCCGTCGCCATGCCGCCGTGCGCGCGCCGCGAGTGAGTCACGGTCTGGAAGGCGATCAGGATGACACACACCGCTGCTGCGGCAGCCCAGAAGGCGACAAAAACCCGCATGTTGCCGTCCGATCCGCCGGGCAGCCAGTACGCTTGGGCCCCGGCGACCGCAAAGGCGAACGCGCCGGTCGCGGCAAGCGTGGTAGGGGCATAACCCCGGAACTCGGTCGTTTGCGCCAGCTGCTCGCGGATGGCACTGATATCAGTCAACGCGCGCTCGAGATCGTGCATGGATCCACCCTGTCGCTTTGCAAAGTAAAGTACCTCACCTTCCTTCGTCTTCACAACCCCAACGCATCCATCTTCGGATTTTCGTACACGTCGTCTTCCCCGGGATAACGCAGCTCGCGCTCGAAGCGCCCTGTCTCCTTGGCCAGGCCCCACAAAAGGCTTTCCCCGGCGGGCAGGCATTTCGGTTGGGCGTCGTAGATGGGATCGCGGTAGGCATACTCGGCGTCGACGGGCCGCCAACCGCGATTGGAGAACATCGCGATCAGATCCGAGACAAACAGCGCATTCAGTGTGCTGTGGTGGAGCAGAAGCGTGTGCCGCACCGGCTGTTGTACGACCTCTTGCGCGAGGTGCTGATAGTACTGCGCCCGTTCCCAGATATGTTGCAACAGGAATTCACGATAACGTCCAGTATCCGCCGCCGGAGTGTCCCGCAGACGCTTCTCCAGGCGTGCGTTGATAGCCCAGTCCGAAGCATCGATGGTTGCGCGCCCGATCCGGTAGTCGTGTGCCTGCAGGAACGCGCGCATCCGGTCGCGCTTCTCGGCGGTATCGCCCTCTTTGAACATGGGGTAACGGAACAGCCGGGCGAAATGCCGATAGCCGGTGATGAGGGGCTCGACTTTCAGCGCGTCCGCTTCGAACTCCGCCAGTCCTGTTGTGTTGAAATCGAAATGCGAATAGGAGTGATTGGCGATGAGATGGCCGTTGCGATCCCATGCCCCGAGCAGCTCTTGGCCGGAGCCGCTGTCGATCCGCATACCGCACACAAATAGAACGGATTTGATTCCGTGCCGGGTCAGTGCGGCCAGGATGCGCTCGTTGATCTCCTGCCAGCGCAGGTGGGCTCCATGTTCTAGCTTGGGATCATCGAAAGTGAACGCAACCTCCGGCTGGCGCGGTTGTGTCGCGAGAGTGGGGCGGGGTAGAGCCATCCAGGTAGCCACGGCCGCAGCCATGGACAAGAGGTCGCGGCGATGCATTCCCTGGTCTCATTGAATAGCCTGACGGCTATATATAGTCGAACAGCGCCATGAAGCCAAAGTCCATGTGCAGCTGCTGGTGGCAGTGAAAGAGCGTCCGTCCCGGATTGTCGGCCAGGAAGTCGATCATGCACTCCTGGTAGCCGCCGAGCATGACCACATCCTTCATGATGCCGCTCGTAGGCTTGCCCGCGATCCGGGCCAATTCGAAGCTGTGGCGGTGGAGGTGGATGGGATGGATGTCGTCGCTCTCGTTGCGCAGCCGCAGCCGGTAGCGGTGCCCCTGCTTGATGTGAAACATGGGCTCCATGGAAGCCATGGAGAAGGGTATTCCGTTGATCGTCCACTCGTTGAATCCCGCGCGTGCGGCGTTACGCTTGGCAAAGATCATTTCGAACACTTCTTCGGGGAAAGGCCGGGCGCGCAGCTTGGGGTCTGCTCCGAAGCGCGTGTAATCCCACTTCGAGCGAGCCGGTTTACTCCAGTGCGGCTCCCCCTTGGCGCCAGCGTACTCCACCACGATCCCCATCCCGTGCTCGCGATCGTCGTCGGCGAGATCGCCGAGAATCCAGACACCCGGATGATTCATTTCTACGATAGCCGACACGCGCTCGGCGGTGCCGATCCATAGAGTCTCGACGGCTCCGGGAGTGGGAACTGGATTGCCGTCCAGCGCCACCACGGTGAATGCGTGACCCGGCAGTGCCAGGCTGCGGATCTCGGTGGCACTCGCGTTCAGCACATGAAACAGGACTCGCTCGCCCCGCTTTACGCGCACGGGCTCCCCCGCGCCGAGCATGCGGCCGTTGATCGAGAACAGCTTGTATCCAACTTCGTACCCGTGGGGCATGCCGCGTTTCAGGGAGTGTTCCATGGCAGCCTCGCCCTGCTCCTTCAGGCGCCTGTCTATGGTCGCGGGGAGCAGGAAATCCATGGCCATGTCGCCACCCTGGGTCAGCGCGGGCTCGAATTCCTTCAATACGAGGAAGACTTCCCGATCGAACCGCCCGCGCTCGGAGCGGGGCTCGACATAGACCGGGCCGGCTTGGGCGCTGTAGAGCCCCTTGTCGAGGTCTTTCCCGGCGATCAGGTGCGAATGATAAAACCGCAGCCCCGGCGGACCGGGTACGAAGCCCACCCGACGCACGCCGTGAGCGGGAATGAACGGAGTGCCTTCCTCCGCGGCGCCATCTACATCGACAGGTACATTCTGCCCGTGCCAGTGGAGCTGCTCCGGGACATCGGTGTCGTTAAAGATGTCGATGGTGACTCGACGCCCTTCGGTGAGGCGCAGGAGGGGTCCGGGAAACTGGCCGTTGTACGCTGTTGTGGTAACAACATGCCCCGGTCCCAGCTCGAGGCGGGCATTTGTAATGCGCAGGGTGTAGTCCGCCGCCGGCGCGGAGTCCTGCGCCAAGCTTCCCGCACAGCGCGAGAGGGCGGTTGCAGCCGCCAACCTCACGAATTCCCGCCGACCGATGGGACCCATGCCCATCCCCTAGCGAATAGGGTGCCCGGTGAACAAAGACCCCTCTAGAGCTCCACGTATCCGTGGGCAATGGCGTAGGCGGCAACGGCTGCCGCCGTCTTCAGCCCGAGCTTGCGCATGATGTTGCTGCGATATTTTTCGATGGTTTTGGGGCTCAGAGACAGCTCGGTCGCAATTTCGCGGGTGCGGCGCCCTTGCGCGATGCGCATCATCACGAGGCGCTCGCGCTCGCTCAGTGCATTCAGCTGGGTGCCCCCCGTGACCTGCGCCTCCTGCAGCGATCGCTCCCCAACGGCGGGGCTGACGTAGCGATTGCCCTGCTGGAGGCTGGCCAGGGCGTTCAGCAGCTCGGCGCGTGTGTCGGATTTCAGCAGGTAAGCGTCCACACCGGCGCGCAAAGCCGCTCTGACCGACAGATCGTCCCGCCGGAATGTCAGGACCATCAACCGCGCCCCTGGCCATCGCCCGCGCAGGAAAGCAATGGTCTTGCTGCCCTCGTAGTCCCGGATGCCGATGTCCAGGATCACCAGCTCGGGCGAGGTGGCGGGCGCTGCGTGCGTGAGCGCCGTAATCCCGTCAACGGCGCCTATCACCTCGATGTCCCGGAGTGCGAGGAGCGCGGACAAGCCGTCACGCATCAGGCTGTCAGCGTCGATGATCAAGGTCTTCATTTTCTTGTTATTCCGCCAGATGATGGAGCCATTCGGCGAGCGCGGGCCGTCCGTCCTCCCACATCTCGTAGTCCAACACTGTCTCGCCCGTCCGAGTCTGTGCGCTCAGGTTACGGGCAGCCGCAATATAACGCATTGTCGCGAGGTCGACGCTATAGATCGCAGGCATGCCGCCACCGACCGGCGGTGCATGTGCACGCTCTTCGATACCGGCCTCGTGCGCCGACCGCTCCAACTTCATGATTTGGATGCGGCGGTCATCCGCCATCAGGATCAACTCATCCGGGAAGCCGCCGGCGTGCGGTCTGACGCCCGTCTGCTCATCCTGGCCATGCGGGTCGAATGTCGTCCAGTAGTAGGCGATCAGGATCGACTCCAGCTTACCGGCGCGATCAACCGAAGCCGCCGCCAGGGTGATGTAGTCGCGCATGTGGACCGCGAAGTTGGGCCGCTCGTGGGCGAAAACCAAAGGCCACCCTACGGTGGTAACGGTCACCGCGGTGGCTTGATCCAGATAGACTCGCGGACTCCTGCCGCCGCCTCGGTCGGCGCAGGCTTGCAGACTGAAGAGGCCGACGAGGAGTACGGCGGCGAGCGCCCCGAGCCTAGAAGCCGATGCGGTAAGAGAGACTGACATAGTAGCGCTTGGTATCTTGGGTCTCGAGGAGGGCAGCGCGCTTGCCCAGCTCCCCGCCGATCTCGAACTGAAGCAACTTCAGACCCCGTTGGTAGTCCAGCAGGGCCGAGGGAATATAGGTCATCTCAGTGCTACTGTCCGTCACCAGCACCCGGCGGTCGACGGTGAGCCGCGGGCCGAGGCGCCAGGCGCCTACCAGAGGGAAGCGCGTGCTGGCGCTGATCGTGTCGACTTTGCCGGTCTCGGTGTTGGCATAACTGACCGAGGCGACACTGAAGTCACCCGGCCGCCAGAGGCTCGAGCCGTACAGCTGCGCCTGGTAGATCACCTCCATCCCGGTGGCCGGCTGCGCATCGACGCCGCCCGATCCGGGGGTCGCGGAGGTCTGGCTGGCACCCACCGTGACCGAGAGCTGTAACCTCTGCCCCAGGGGGCGGGTAGCGGTGACGCTGTAATCGGTCGTGTAGGGTGTCCGGTCGCGGGCCCATTGGAACAAAGTCTGTTGGTCAAATCCTTGTTGCTCGAGCTGTGCGAGGCTCGTCGCGGGCTGTCCGATCAATGCGTTGCGGGTTGTCAGTACCGGAGAGTTGCGTCGCTCAGCGTCGAAGCTCAAGTTCCAGCGCCATGGCAGTTGTACCGTACCCAGCAAGGACGCCGTGTTGAGTGAGCGATAGAAGGTGTCGTAGTCCACAACCAGCACGAGGGAAGCGTGGGATGCGAGATAGCGCGCCTCGAGGCCCGTCGCCTGTCGATCCTCGAGGCCGTCGAACTGCTCCAGCGCGGCGAAGAGACTCGCATCCCAGTGAGCACCCGGCGGAGAATAGGCGAGCGCCACGGCTTCGAAGCGCCGGCCCGTCTGAACCGCAGCATAGGTCTGCTCGACGGGGTAGCCGGCGGTGAAGTTGATACCCCAGGCGGGCCGCCATTGATAGGATACGAACATGCCATCGAAAGTACCCAGCACCCCGTCCTGGTTGCGGGTCTGGCGCCCGAAACGACCCAGCAATCCGAGTGAGCGGTCGACGAACTCCACCGAGGCGATGCTGACCTGCGTCTGGTTCTGAGCTCCGAAGCTGTCCTGTGTGGCGAAGCTTTTGGCATATCCGGCGCTCAAACGGCCCATCCAGTCGACCTGATCGCCACGGCGCCGCGCCAGCAGATCCACGTTGTTGAACAGCTCGTTCTCGCTGGTGCTCTGGGTGTTGGCGGGTGTGATGGTGGTACCCGGAGGGACGCTGCCTGTCGTGTTATCGACCCGCGTTCCATCGTAGCGGAAGAGTTGGGCCACTCCTCCCGTGAGCTGCCAACGGCCTTCGCGCTTACCGGGTTGCCCCCCGCCTTGGGACGTCTCGGTCGCCGCTCGCAGAATCCGCAGGCGCAAGGCGACGCGCTCCGCGGCCTCGCCGTTGGGATATCGGCGCAGGTATTCCTCGTATTCGGCCTTCGCGTGGGCGAGTTGGCCGGAGCGCTCGCGGGCAAGGCCGAGCAACTCCTGTGCGCGCGCCCGCTCGGGAAACTCGGGTTGGCGTTGCAACTTGGTCAGAATCCGGATGGCCGTCGGGTAGTCATGCGAGGACATCGCCGACCTCACCTGGTTCAGCATTGTCTTGAGGGTCGCCGGCTCCAGTGGCGGATCGCTACCCATGCGCTCCACGGAGGGCAGCGCTGCCGCGGCGGTTGCGTTTGGGTCGCTGGTCACGGCATCGTCACCGATGGCGAGCCAGGCGCGCGGATACTCCGGTAGTGCTTTCTCGAGGAGGCGGTCGGCTTCCGAGCGCCGGTCGATGGGTCCGACCCGCAGTCGATACCACTTTTGCCCGTCGAGGACGACTTCCGACACGAAGACGGGCGCCTGGAGGAGCTGGTGAGCGCGGTCCAGCGCTTCGGCGCCGAAGGGTTTGGGCTGCGACTCGAGGTTGATCGCGAAGTTGCTGACCGAGTCGGTGGGCTGAGTAAGCAGGATCTGGCCTTTGCGGTTGACTGGCCGGATGATGCGCACCCGCAGGCCGCGCGGGTCTACACCCTGCGCGAGGACGAACCGCTCGCTCTTCTTGAAATCAAACACCAGAGTGATTTGGCCGGGCACGTCGCTGTCGACGCGGACCGCCGTAATGACGCCGGCGCCTCCCGAGAGCGGCGGCAGCTCACTCGCGACCGGAACGCCAGGGGCGATGCGGCAGTCCGGTAGTGGTTGCAGCTGGACACGCAGCTCCGCGCCTTCGCTCGCGGGCAGGTGAGTGATGTAGCGGACCGAGCAGTTGAATTGCACGGTGATGTCGATCTGATCGTCGCGATCGGCCACTTCGACGATGTCGACAAACCGGCCAGGGCCACCTGCGCCGACCTGTCCGAGCGCAATTCCGTTGAGCCAGAGAAGAAGCGAGGCCGCCGTAAGCAGGCGTATGAAACGACGCCTAATGCTTGAATGCGGCATCGGCAGCACGGTGATACGGACCCGGGAGGCGTTTGGCGGTGCTGTCGTTGTCCCGACTCCGGTCGTTATAGATGTGGCACGCACCGCTGCAATTGTTCAGCTCCGTCACGCTGTAGAGCGCGCCGCGTGTGTTCTTGGGGTGCGCCTTCGGATTGAAGTCTTTTGCGTGACAGCCCGCGCAAGTCCCCGCGGCCGCAGCATCGGGATAAGACACCTTGTCGGTGTTAGTG
>Ga0105240_10000877_pt1 | contig 54159 bp, 55 predicted proteins | sample KBSC54metaG_FD_80426 | JGI IMG/M metagenome (GOLD analysis project Ga0105240, IMG submission 80426) | Corn rhizosphere microbial communities from Kellogg Biological Station, Michigan, USA - KBS C5-4 metaG | ecosystem: Host-associated > Plants > Roots > Rhizosphere > Soil | place: Michigan, USA... | reverse complement strand
TGTGCATGGTAGTGGCGCAATAGGTGTAACAATCTGTGTCCAGGCCGATCTAATTTCAGGAGGATAATAACTCGGTGGAAAAGTGTCGGTACGGGGTAACGCCTTTCTTCCCAGGCTTGTTGGTCCTCATTCTGCTCTCCGGCAGTCCTTGCGCCTCCGCCCAGGTAGCCCAAGACGGGAACCCAGCCGCCGCGCCTCTGGCCGGGTCTGTGCCCCTGCCCGAACAGGACGCTAGGGACAAAATTTTCTATCCCGGAGACACCGAACGATGGAAGCCTCTTGCACGCAAGTTATTCGCGAATACTTTACTCGACCAAAAAGAAATATGGACTTCGCCGTTCCACATGCGGACGTCGGACATTAAATGGTGGGTAGGTATAGGGGGCGTGACCGCCGGTTTAATCGCGACGGATCATGATACTTCGAAAGTGTTCGAGAATAGTCGCGGTCAGATTACCTGGGGCAACAATCTCTCCCGCATCGGGACCTCCTACACTCTGCTTCCATTAGTCGCCGGCTTCTATGGCTATGGCGTATTACGAAATGATGCTAAGCCACGCGAAGTGGGCGTTTTGGGGGCGGAGGCGCTACTTGACAGCCTCATCGTCGTAGAAGTATTAAAACCCATCGCCAGAAGAAACCGTCCGGACGCGTCTGCAGAGGCCGGTCATTTCTTTGAAAGCGGCGATTCTTTCCCCTCCGGGCATGCCATCGAATCCTGGGCCCTCGCGTCTGTCATAGCCCATGAATATGGGCACGGCAACAAACTTGTGCCGATCGTAGTCTACGGACTGGCGAGCGTAGTCAGTGGCGCGCGATTCGCGGCGCAACGTCACTACGCTTCCGATATTGTTGCGGGCGGAGCAATGGGCTGGTTCATCGGCCGTTACGTATATAGTACGCATATGGACCATGCGCTTCACCGGCATCTTGCAGGACACCCAAGAATAGTTCCTGAGATTCGGCCGGCTGAACGCTTGTACGAAGTTGCTCTCACGTTCGGCAACTAGGGCATTGCTGTAATTTCTACATTAGGGGGCAGCAAGCTTTGTGGGCTACGCGAGTTTTTGCCCCAGTCGTTTGCATCCCACTCCAGATTGGCCCCTAATGTGCTTTTTTACTCGCAGATTTTAACAATTGACGCGCGAAACAGTAGACGAATTATGCGGGTTCCCATCATGAAGCAAGGCGATTATGTGATCGCCTCCATTCAATCCGCGCTCACAGACGACGATCTTGCGCAATTACGCGAAGGTTTGGCGTCTCACATCGGACGCTACCGCGCGAAAGGTGTGATTGTCGACGTTACGGTTCTCGATGTAATGGACTCCTTTGCGACCCGAACTGTGCGCGATCTTACCCAAATGGTGCGGCTACGCGGTGCCCAGACCGTAATTGTCGGCATACAACCGGAAGTGGCGTTTGCCATGGTTCAACTCGGTCTTGAATTGGGGGATGTTGAGACGGCGCTTGACATCGAGGAAGGACTAGAACTGTTGCGACACGGAGGCAGCGATCCGAATCGTGAATGACGCAGAGATTATTCAGGCACTCGCGTTATTCGAATAGGGCGTCGTTTCCGCCAGGAGTAACCTAGCGATGAGAGCTAAACTGCACAGAACGCCAACGCCACTAACCAGACCCGGTTCGGAAGATTCTCGTGGGATGGGAAGCCAGGCATTGCTGACGGAGCTAGTGGCACATCTCCGAAAGAATCGGACCCAACTTCGCGAAGAATGGGCGCGCCGCATCACGGAAGCGCGACTGCTAACCGCGATGACCCAGGAGGAGATCTTCATCGAGGCCACTGCGGTCTATGACAACTATGTCGCCGTGCTCGAGACTGGCAGCGTCGAAGCCCTTCAGGAGTATGCGCGCGATCTCTCAGAGCGCATCATTCCACGTGGTGTCGAAACCCATGAAGTGCTTGGGATTGTGCTGTTGCTGCGCGACGTACTCGCGCGTTTCTTGTTCGAGAAGTACCAGCAGCATTTCGGCATGCTCAAGAGTGTGCTGGATGCGTACGAGCCGGCTGCGAATCGTATCGCCAATACCGTGGGTGTAAGTTTTGTACAGGAACGGGAGCGCATTATTCGCGAGCAACAGGAAGCCATCCGCGAGTTATCCACTCCGGTCCTTCAGGTGCGTGAGCGTCTGCTGATCCTGCCGATCATCGGTGTCATCGATCCTCAAAGAGCGCGTCAGTTGACGGAGCAGCTCCTCCGGGCGATACGCTCGAACCGGGCTAAGGTCGTGGTCATTGATATTACGGGTGTGCCCGCGGTGGACTCGACCGTTGCGAACCATTTGGTTCAAACCGTGGATGCCTCCCGTTTAATGGGCGCTACCGTTATCGTCACCGGTCTCTCCTCTGAAATAGCTCAAACCTTGGTGACCATCGGCGTGGACTTGACGAGAATGAAGACGGTCGGCGACCTTCAGGGCGGAATTGAAGAAGCCGAACGCCTTCTGGGTGACAAGATCATCCGGCCCACGAGCCAGAAAGCCGACGGACCCACGACTTAGCGATGTTGAGACGTCCAGGAAGATTCCACGTGGAAACAACGTTCTAGAACCTGGCACTCAAGTTCCTTGCGCAAGGGATTGAAACGATTCCTCCCCCGATATCGTCTGAACTCTTGGGGTGTGGCGGGACCTCACTCTTGCGCCCTCTGTTATGCTGGCAATCTCACCGCGCAGCTTCCGTAGCACCATTCGCGAACCATCCGCGAAGGCCCTGGCACTGCTCGCACCCCATTCCAAAGAAATATTCGCGAAGTGGAAACATGAACTGCGAAGTATAGGAATTGCATCCCCAGACTACTTAGGCCAGTCAGTGCTCGATTTCGAGCGGTTCTCCGATGGCCTTCGTAAAATTTCTTTCCAGGCATTTTGCCGGCAGATCCAGAAATTCGGCAGTGCTATGGCGGAATGCGGGGTGGATCTGGATCGCTCCACGGACGCGCTGAATCGATTTTTCGACCTGTGCGTACCGTATCTCATGAGCCAACCCGAAGCCGCCGCTTCGATTCTTGCGCTTGCGCGTCTTCACGCACTCATAGTTCACTTGATCGTCTCCGATTCCACGAAACCAGGGCATATGGAAAGAAAAGCGCCATCCCAAACCATTTCGATAGACTCCAACGAACAGCGTCGCGGCGCCTCGATCTATGTCACAAAAGTTTATGAAGAAGAGCGAAGACGCCTTTCGCGGGACCTCCATGATGAAGTGGGCCACGACTTGGTCCTGATGAAGCTCTACCTCGAGATGATCGCGCTTGACACTAACAAGAAACAGTTTCAGGCTATTCGACCGCGGCTGAGTGAGGCGATAGCTCTGGTCTCGCATGCGATCGACTCCGTGCGGCGCCTGGTGCTTGATTTAGGCCCAGCGGTTTTCGACGATCTGGGTTTTCTGCCTGCGGTAAGAACTTATACCAGCCAGTTTTCAGCCCGTACAAAGATCGCTGTAAGCCTGCGCGAAGGATACCTGCCCGAAAACATTCCGATGAGCCACCAAGTCGCCCTTTATCGCTTGCTGCAGGGGGCATTGTCGAATGTGCTCAAGCATGCGTGTGCCAAAAGCGTAAAAGTATCGCTGGGTTGCATGAAAGACTCCGTGGTCATCCTGGTGATTCAAGATGACGGCCGCGGCTTCGATACTACCGTGAAGCCCGGTAGCCGTTCCTTCGGATTAACAGCAATGCGCGAAAGAGTAGAAGTGTTAGGCGGACGAATTCACATTCAATCTATGCCTGCGGGCTCAATGAGCAAGATCCGCGGAACCCGCATCGAAGTAGATCTTCCGCTCACCGGTGAAACCCAATGAGTGCCTCCAACCAATCGAAGAAGCGTATCCGAGTTGTTGTTTGTGACGATCATGCCCTGTTTCGAGAAGGCGTGAAAACCATCCTCAATTCACAACCTGATATCGAGGTAGTGGGCGAGGCGGCTGACGGCCAAGAAGGCTTGGAGCAGGCCCTTCGTTTTTATCCCGACGTCGTGCTGATGGACGTTTCCATGCCGGTGCTCAAGGGATTCGATGCTACTCGCCGTATCAAAAAAGCACGGCCCGACATAAAGGTGCTCATTTTGACGGTGTACGATGACGAGGACATGGTCGCCCGGTGCCTGGATGCGGGCGCCGCAGGCTATGTGCTGAAGGACTCGCCCCCGCTTCAATTGGTGTACGCCGTACAGGCGGTTTACCGGGGTCAGCAGTACATGAGCCCGCGAGTTCTCACCGGTTTGGTCCGGCAATATCTCGCGCAACCCAACGAATTCAAGGTGGGTTACGAACTCCTCAGCGATCGTGAACGCGAGATTCTGATCTTTCTCGCGGAAGGACAATCCTTGAAGGCTATCGCAACCAGGTTGAACTTAAGCGTCAAAACGGTAGACGCCCACAAAGTGAATCTGATGCGCAAGCTGGACCTGCACGATCGCAGTGAACTTATCCGCTACGCCATCCGCAAAGGCCTCGTCGAAGCCTAACGAATAGCCGCGGAACTAGCACTGTCGAGCGAGCGTGGATGCCGCGCTCCAGAGAGCTGGCATTTCAATTGCACTTCGGATTAGTCTCGGGGGAGACTTCTACAAAATGCGATCGATCAAAATTTTAGTAGTGGAAGATAACGACGCAGATACTTACTATCTGAAGACAGTATTGGATCGCATGGGCGTAGTCTACACGATGTCGGTTTTAGGCGACGGGGAAAGCGCGGTAAAGTTCCTGCTCAAGCGGGGAGAATACGCAAAAGCCTGGAACCCGGATTTGATTTTTTTGGATCTCAATCTTCCTAAACTTTCCGGCGTCGAGGTACTTGAAGCCTTATCCCCGTTTCGCAGGTTTCCATTTTGTATCCTGACGAGTTCGCCCCTGGGGCGCGACAAGCTGAAAAAGGAATTTGGCATCCGGCGAATCGCCTACGTCGTCAAGCCGGCAACCCGCGATATGCTCCTGAACTGCTTCCGCTGCTACGATCATTTGGCACCCTTGGCCGAGCAGATTACCGTGGGGAACCTCGGGCGCGATTCCACTCCGGTAACTCTTGGGCAGTGAGGCACACGCCAGCCTGTGGCGCGTGCCTCCGCGGCGCACGCGAAAATCAGCGATGGGAACGCGCCTCCTCAAGGGACTCTTGAGATTCCTCGCGCGAGGAATCTGCAAGCACCTTGCCCGCAATCGCAGTCAGCTTTGTGTTGGCTTCTTTCTCCTCATCGAGGGTTTCTCGTAATAGAGCGGCCACGTCATCCAGCCCCAACTCCTCGGCCCAGGCCTTAAGGGTCCCGTAGCCGGCGATCTCATAGTGTTCCACCTTTTGCGCCGCGCAAATCATTGCCGAATCCCCCAGAGGCCCCTTCTGGTTGGATTCGATTTCCTCCTTGGCTTCATTGATCAAGCCCTTCATCGCGGCACACGCCTTATTCTTCGGTTTGACGTCGAGCGCTTCAAAGGCCCGCTCCAGCCGTTCTACTTGGCCCTTGGTCTGTTCTAGGTGGCTCCCGAAGGCCTCGCTGAGTTCCTCGTTGGACGCTGCCTTGACCATCTTGGGAAGAGCCTTCACCAGCTGCTTTTCAGCGTCATACAAATCCTGCATCTCCTGGATCAGAAGATCGCGTATCGTTCCTGTCATAAGTAAACCTCCAGTATTAGTCGGACGCTCTTTAGATCCGAGGCACGTTGGCGATGTTTCAGGCGAGTGCAGGCCGTGAAGCTTACAAAATTCCTTTTTTGGCGCGGCGGGGCGACTAAATTTCGTTCTGACGTTCTCCACTTTTGCGTTTCGTTTGGAAGTCGAAGTGCAATACGCTCGTCCAATGTATCAACCCAATGAAGCAGGCCGACAGTGGTCGACCGGACTTGTTCTTAACAGCGGGACCGATTCTAATCAGCCGCCCTCGCAAGATATCGATGGCTGGCTCATCGACTCCGTTCTAAACGGCCGCACGGACGCGTTCGGTGACCTGGTGGCGCCCCATCTGGGCTCTTTGACTAGATTTGCCCGGATGCGTCTGCGCGACGATTTTGAAGCGGAAGACGTCGTCCAACAAGCTGTATTGCAGGCGCTTCATCATCTTGGGCAATTTCGGCGGGAAGCAAGTTTCAAGACTTGGCTCAGCAAAATTACTTCTAACGAAGTCATCCACTTACGTCGGGGAAAGGCAGTGGTCCCGGTAAGGCCGCTTCGCTCCACTCGCGCTGACAAGTTGGCCGATCCGAAGTGCCTGCCTGACATGCAGATTCAGAAGCAGCAAGAGACCGCACGCCTGCTTAGAGCTTTGACTCGGCTCCCTGAAAAATATCGATCGGTCATAGAGTTACGCGATCTTCGCGAGCTGAGTCTCGCGGCCACGGCCCGCTCACTCTCGTTGACGGTTTCCGCAGTAAAAACCCGGCACCACCGCGCGCGTAAATTGTTATTGCGCGCGCTCGGCAATAAGTGATTATCCAGTCCGACCCGAACTCGGAGGAGGGTTACAGTGCACTTAGGTTCTGATCAGAAGCATACCTGGGGCGTGATATTAGCGGGAGGTGAAGGTTCGCGTCTGCGCTCGCTGACCAGGTTCATATCCGGCGAAGATACGCCTAAGCAGTTTTGTCCTCTTTTCGGAGGCCAAACCTTGCTTACGCAAACCAGCCAGCGGATTGCGCGCAATATCTCTTTCGAGCGCACCGTGTACGTGTTGCTGAATGCCCACGAGCGTTTCTACGCTAAGGAGTTGCGGGAAGTGCCGCCATCTCAGATGGTCGTGCAGCCCGCTAACCGCGGCACTCTGCCGGCCATCCTCGCGAGCCTCATCCATATCATTCGCCAGGATAAGGACGCTGTCGTCGGCTTTTTCCCTTCAGACCACCACTACACTGAAGAAGAACGTTTCATGCGCGGCGTCGAGCTGGCATTTGCGGCCGCTGATTCGAATCCCGAATCCGTGATCCTTCTAGGGGTTGCCGCGAAACACCCCGAAATCGAGTATGGATGGATCGAGGCCGAGCCGGCCATCTCCACCCGATCGCGTGACGGATTGTTGCGCGTAAAGCAGTTCTGGGAAAAGCCTTCTCCCGGCATGGCGCGGGATCTGCTCGAACGGGGCTGTGTCTGGAACACGTTTGTCATGGTGGGCCGCGCCCAGGCGTTTCTCGACCTGATCCGCTCGGGCGCTGCCGAAACCTATACCAAGTTTGAGGCTTTATTAGAGCGCGACGCCGAAGGTGGCGCAACGGCGCTAACAAAGATTTATGAACAGCTAACGACGGCGGATTTCTCAAAACTGATACTCTCTACTGCCTCTAACCGCCTCGGCGTTTGGTGCCTGGGAGACGTCGGCTGGAGCGATTTAGGTGACTCCTCCCGGGTAGTGACGTTATTGACGGAAACTGGTTTGACCAATGAATGGATGACGTCATGGCATGAACGAAGTACTGCCGTTGCGGCGGGACATTGATGACGCAAGGGACGGAAAGTTATTTGCCTGACGCTTTATAGCGAACTGGAAGTGCAAATAAGTAAGCAAGTTTTACATTGTCCATGCATAAAATGCAGGTTCCGCTGGACAGTGGACAAATCTGTATGAGTTTGTGCAAGCCCTGTCGCTTGCGAATTTTGCGAAGACTGGCGGCTTGGTCGCGGTCTTAGCCCTCCTTGGAAAGTCGGATCCCTACGGAAACAATCTATGACACTGACCGCCACACCGGAAGCCCCCATTCAGGTAGACTATAGTCTTATGGCGTCGTCGTCTTCCACGCCTGCCCGGGTTTTGGTGGTGGACGACGATCCGCAAGAGCGGCGCGATCTCGCAAAGATCCTGACCACCCTGGGCTATGTGCCCGAGATGGCGGGAGATGGCGAAGAGGCGCTCGAAAAGCTTGGAACCCTGCCTGTCGATGCTATCGTCACCGACTTGATGATGCCGCGGATGGACGGGTACACCCTGCTCCGAACTCTTCTGGGCCGCGGCGATCTCACCCCAACCGTAGTTCTGACGGGCCTGGGCAGCATCCGCGAGGCGCTGGCGATCGTTCATGACCTTCATGCCTTCTGGTTTCTTGAGAAACCGGCGCAGCAAGCGGTTCTCGCGCCCTTGCTCGAGCGCGCCATCCGTCAGAAGACGCTTATGGCTGAGACTGCTCGCCTGCAGCGCCAATTAAGCCTACACGGCGTTCTGGTCGACATGATCGGGACCTCCGAGCCCATGCGCCGCGTTTTTTCTCTGATTCAGCAGGTCGCTCCGAAGGCCGCTTCCGTGTTGATCAGCGGCGAAAGTGGAACCGGAAAGGAACGGGCCGCAGCCGCAATCCACAAGCTAAGCTCGCGAGCCGCAGGCCCGTTCATCGCCATCAACTGTGCGGCGATTCCGGAGAGCCTGATGGAGAGCGAGCTGTTTGGCCACGAAAAAGGGGCTTTTACCGGAGCCATCGGACGCCAAGCTGGCTGTTTTGAGCACGCCAGCGGAGGTACTTTGTTTCTCGATGAGATCGCGGAAATGCCCCTGCCCATGCAGCCGAAACTGCTGCGAGTTCTCGAGGAGTCCAAAGTACGCCGCCTAGGCGGCCAAGGCGAGATTTCCGTTGACGTCCGGGTCCTGGCAGCTACCAACCGTCCCCTCGAAGAAGCTCTCGAAAAGAAGCTGCTGCGCGAAGACTTGTACTATCGCCTTAACGTCTTCAACATCCTCTTGCCGCCGCTGCGTCATCGCAAGGAAGATATTCCGGCGATTTCAGATGCTTTGCTCCGCATTCTCAACCAGCGCAACGATTGCCGGGTAACGCATGTGGATCCAGAGGCTCTGCGACTCCTAATGAGCCACTCCTGGCCCGGCAATATACGCGAATTGCGGAATGTTTTGGAACGAGCCGTCATCATCGCCCACGAGGGCCCTATCTCTCCCCATCACTTTCCGCCGGATTTCAATCTGCCGCGGCAGATGCTCACGGCAAGTCCGGCCCCTCAAACAGAAACGAGCGCGCCGTCTGCCTTGACGTTTGAACCCGGAAGACCGCTCCAAGAAATGGAAGAAGCCTATATCCGGCTCACGCTGAAGCATACCAACAACAATCGCATGCGGGCGGCAGAGATCCTGGGGATCAGCCTCCGAACGCTGTATAAGCGGCTTGCGGAATTTGCACAAGCAGACAGCACCTCGGCGGCCGGCGCTCAAGCGGCTTCCGGCACCGGAACCGGGGAATAAACCGTCATGGCTATCCAGATGCAAGTAGGACTATTATGACGGGGCTCCGTTTTCATATCGTTTTAGTCGAAGATGCGGAACCGGACGTCCTTCTGGTCCGTGAAGCGCTTGAGCAATCCGGCCTGGAATTCGAGCTGATGGTTTTTGACGATGGCGAGCAGGGTGTCGATTTTGTGGAAACTATGGATCGCGATGCAACTCTTGCCTGTCCTCATTTGTTTCTTCTCGATCTAAATCTGCCCAAGAAAACCGGGGGGCAAATTCTTGAACGCGTGAGACAAAGTCCAAGGTGCGCCAAGATCCCAGTAGTGATTCTCACGTCGTCGGATTCCCACCGCGACAAGGCTCAGGCCGCCGACTTGAATGCCACCGGATATTTTCGAAAACCATCCCGGCTAGACGATTTTATGAAGCTCGGCCCCTACGTTCGGGGTCTTCTAAACCGCGAGGGGCAAGCTGAAACGGATGGTCGCGCCTTCTCCGGGTTTTGATTCGGCCCAGATCTTGCCACCGTGCTGTCCCACGATTTTCTTGGCTAGCGTTAACCCCAGCCCGCTCCCGGGATATTGTTTGCCGCTGAGCCGTTCGAAGGGCCTGAAAATACGCTCCTGGTAGGCTGGGTTAAACCCTGTTCCGTTGTCCTGAACGGACAAAATCACTTCGGAACCCTCCTGTGCCGCCCCTATGTGTATATGCAGCGCCTTTTCGCCGCGGAATTTGCATGCATTGCTGATCAGCGCGCGAAATACCGTTCCGAGCGCAGCCGAGTTGCCGATCACGCTTGGCAGGGGATCGCACGCGAGGGTTGCGCCGCTGGTGCGCAATTCCACGGCAAGCTCATTTTTCGCTTCGAGCCAGACCATCTCCAAATCCGTCTCCGTAAAATTTGGCTCGCGTACTTCCTCGTAACAAAACTCCGCAATGTCGTGAATTAAGGTCTCCATGCGGTCCGCGCCGTCGAGCAGGTAGCGCGCGCCTCGTTCGATATTCTCCTTGGAGGGTTCACGCTCCTTACCCGTAAGTAATTGTACGCCGAGGCGAATTCCACGAAGTGGTTCCCGCAAGTCGTGTACCGCCATCGAAATAAAATCGCGAACGGACTCACTGTCCTGTTCCAGAGCTTGCGGAGCAACGCCTTGTCCTTGGTTTTTCATCAGAATCACAGTAAACTATTTCTAATCATAGACAAATAACTTGGAGAGCACGAGTTTAGCTTCCTAAAACTGCCAGTTCCATACCTGCGAGGAGGACGCGAATGAAGTCGGAAGAGTTCTGGCCATTGGACCGTATCAACCTATTACGTCCGGTTCGCGCAGTTAAGCTCCAGGAGCATCCCGGGAGCTCGCTGAGGAATCCCACCGAGACGCTCGTAGAGATTCCAGCCGGCGCTATCCTCGACATTGAGGCTCCGGCCGGCCCGTCGGGTTTGTGTAATATCCTCTGGAAGGGCGATGCATACTCGGTTTTCTACGAGGAACTTGAAGAAAATATGCAGCACCTCGACAAGGCCCCATGACTTCGGACGGTTCTTCGTCATTCTGCGCGGTCCGGCACCGTGAAATAAAACGTGGACCCTTGACCGGGCGACGATTCCACCCAGATCTGCCCTCCGTAGCTCTTCACAATACGTTCACAAATAGCGAGTCCAATCCCGGTTCCCGGGTAAGTGCTTCCGTGCAGGCGTTTGAAAATTCCGAAAATCTGTTGAACATACTCCGGTTTAATTCCAATCCCGTTGTCCTGCACGGAAAACAACCAGCTTCCGGGCCGGCGCTCCGCGTCGACGTGCACGGCAGGCGGCTCGTCCCGCTGGTATTTGATGGCATTGCCGATCAAGTTCTGCAGCAATTGCACCAACCGGATCTCATGCGCCTGAAGAGTAGGAAGACCGTTCCAGGTAACCGTGGCCTTGCTCTGATCGATGCTGGCCTGCAGGTTGAGCAGGGCTTTCTGTAGAGCTTCCGAAGTGACCACCGGCCGAGCTGGTCCCTCACCTGGGGATCCCACCTGTGAATATGCCAGTAAATCTCTCAACAGAGTCTCCATACGGTGGGCGCCGCTAATGACGTAGGCGATATATTGGTTCGCTTGGGAGTCCAGCCGGTCTGTATACTTTTTCTGGAGGATCTGGCTGTAGAGCGCGACCAGTCTTAAGGGCTCTTGCAAATCATGGCTGGCGGCATAGGCAAACTGGTTTAAGTCGTCGTTTGACTTTTGCAGCGCCTCGTTCGATTGCAATAATTCTGCCGTACGTTCGGCGACGCGCTTTTCGAGGCTCGCGTTCAGCTCCCGAATCTCCTGGTCGGCTTGCTTGCGTTCCGTCACGTCCCGTATGGCGGCGGTGACCAGCAGCCCCTCTTCCGTATCCAGCGGGCTCAGGCTGATTTCAACCGGGAATTCCGTCCCGTTCTTGCGGACCCCGTGCAACTCCAGGCCCGTCCCCATCGGCCCGCATCGTATTTCCTGGAGGACTCCGGACCGGTCCCCGCTATCCCCCGCTCGGAATCGCTCGGGCACCAAGAACTCAATCGACTTCCCCAGCAGCTCCTGTCGTCGATACCCAAATACTTTTTCAACCTGGGCGTTCACCAGGACTATCTTGCCTTCGCCATCTACCACCGTCATAGCGTCGGGAGCTGCCTCCAGCAGAGAACGAAATTTCCGCTCCGCCTTGCTAAGCACCTCCGCTTGCTTCCGCAACAAAGTGGTGTTCCGGCTGAGCTCCACAAATACATTGACCTTGGAGCGCAGGATTTCAGGAACAATGGGCTTGAACAAAAAATCTACTGCCCCCAGGTCGTACCCCCGGAAGAGCTGCTCGTCGCTTTTGTAGCCTGTCAGGAACAAGATGGGCGTATGCCGGGACCGTTTGCGCGCCCGGATCATTTCAGCGGTTTGAAAGCCGTCCATATCCGGCATCTTCACATCCAGCAGGACGGCCGCGAAGTCGTCTTCGAGCATATGACGCAGCGCCTGCATTCCGGACTGTGCCAGAACCAGCTCTTGTCCAAGTACCTCCAGTGCCGCCTCCAGCGAGATGAGATTCTCCGGCGTGTCATCCACCAGAAGGATCTTCACCCGGTCCGGCGCGCGCTGCCCCGAGCTCGCTGCATTCTCTGTTGGCACTGGAATCTCTATCATCTTAATACGTCATGCCCCGGGAGCGACCATTTGACTGGCCTCATGTTGATGGCTGCCCATCGACACGCGCAGAACCGAGAACAGTTGTTCAATATCCACCGGCTTAGTGATGTAGTCGGAAGCTCCCGCTTCCAGACACTTGGCGCGATCGCCTTTCATGGCCTTCGCGGTCAAAGCCACAATGGGAAGCGAACGGAACTCAGGGAGCTGCCGGATTGTGCTCATGGTTTCGTAGCCATCCATTTCGGGCATCATGATATCCATCAAAACCAAGTCAATATCCGGCCGGCTCTTCAGCAATTCGATTCCGGCACGGCCATTTTCGGCATGGAGCACGTTCATGTTGTGTTCTTCAAGCAGGCTGGCGAGCGCGAAAATGTTGCGAACATCGTCGTCCACCACCAGAATGGTCTTGCCGATCAATGTCGGATCCGTTTTACGTAACTGCTCGAGAATACGGCACTGTTCCCCGGTGAGGTCAGTTTCGGCGCGATGGAACAAGAGAACCGTATTGTCCAGAACTCGTTCGAGAGAACCCGCGAGCTTTACGGCGCTGGTTCGCGCCACATGCGCGAATTGCTGTTCTTCCTCTGCCGTCAGGGTCTGCGTAGCCAGCAGTATCATCGGGGGCACATGCGGCCCCAACTGGCTTTGAATCTCTTCCACCAGCGGAAGCGGCCCAATTCCGTCTAATTGCATATACACGATGATCCCATCCAGGTACTGCTGCTTTACGACAGCCAGTGCTTCGCCCGCACTCGGTACCTCGATAATCTCCAGATCCGCCGCCGTCACCGCCTCGGCGATGTTCTGCCGTTCGGCGTCGTCCTGACACACTAACAGCAGCTTCTTCACCCGTCTCTGCGTGGACTCCTCGATGGCGGCAAACGCATCCACAAGCGAGTCTTTCGCGACGGCCTTCTCCAGGTAGCTCATGGCGCCCAGCGCCAGTCCCCGGCGGCGATCTTCGTCACCGGAAATAATATGAACTGGAATATGGCGGGTTGCGGCGTCATGCTTCAGGCGATCGAGAATCGTCCATCCCGCAACGTCCGGAAGAGTGATATCGAGTGTAATCGCACCGGGTTTGAATTCGCGCGCAAGCGACATCGCGCTGCTGCCGCGCAAGGCCACCAGCGCCTTCAAATTGTGGTCGTGAGCCAAGTCGACCAGAATTCGTGCGAAGGTGATGTCGTCTTCTACTATGAGTACCACCGAGTCACCCGGCTGAATCAGATTGCGATCGTCGTCGAGGACCAGTTCTTCGGTCAGCTCCTGATGCTCTAGCGGAGAGGACAGGATCAGATCCACTTCGGTATCCGGCGCACCCGCAACTTGATCTAGTTGGATCGGAGTAATCTTCAAAGCCTCGCTCTTAGGCGCCTGGGCCGGGGCTACGTAAGTCTGCGGCAAATACAAAGTGAAGGTGCTACCGATGCCGGGCGCGCTCTGCAGACGGATTTCGCCGCCCAAAAGCCGTGCCAGTTCGCGGCTGATCGAAAGTCCCAGGCCGGTGCCGCCGTACTTGCGGCTGGTGGTGCCATCGGCCTGCTGGAACGCCTCGAAGATGATGCGTTGTTTATCGGCCTGAATTCCGATGCCGCTATCGGTAACCGTGAAGGCGATAACCGATTTCGCACGGGACAGGATCATATGACCCAGGCTCCAGCCCCCGGCCGCCTTATCGATCGTGAGGTGCACGGAACCATGCTCGGTGAATTTGAGCGCATTCGATAACAGGTTTTTGAGGACTTGCTGCAGACGTTTGGCGTCCGTGTGCATGATTTCACTCATCACCGAGTTGCCTAGCTCGATGTTGAAGTCGAGTCCTTTACCTTCGGCGACATGGCGGAACGTCTTCGAGCAATAGTCCTGCAGTTCCGTGAAGCGCACGCCGCCGATATCCAAGTCCATCTTTCCGGATTCGATCTTGCTGAGATCCAGAATGTCGCTGATCAGCGCCAAGAGATCGGTTCCCGAGGTATGAATGGTTTCGGCGAATTTAACTTGCTTGGTCGTCAGGTTCTTGTCGGAGTTCTCGGAAAGCATTCGCGCCAGAATCAACAGGTTATTGAGCGGCGTCCGCAGCTCATGACTCATGTTCGCCAAAAATTCGCTCTTATACTTCGAAGTAAGCGAGAGCTGCTCCGCTTTTTCCTCCAGCGCTTTCTTGGCTTGCTCGACCTCCAGGTTCTTGGTCTCAACCTCGGTCTTTTGTTCCGCCAGCAATTGCGCCTTCTCCTGCAATTCGGCATTGGTGGTGCGAAGCTGCAGCTGCTGGCTGCGGAGTTCTTCAGCCAGCGCTTGGCTTTGCTGCAAAAGCTGCTCTGTCCGCATGGTCGCGGCAATAGTGTTCAGCACGATACCGATCGATTGCGTCAACTGATCCAAGAACGCCAGGTGGACATCGTTGAATTGTCCAAAGGATGCCAGTTCAATGGCGGCTTTAACATCGCCCTCGAAAAGCACCGGCAGTACCACGATGCTGACGGGAGTGCTTCCGCCTAAACTAGAGTTGATTTTGACATAATCGCCCGGAACATCAGTGACCAGAATACGTTCTTTCTCCCGGGCGCATTGTCCCACCAGCCCTTGACCGATCTTGAAACGCTTCGGAACATCATCTTCCTGTTCGATCGCATACCCGGTGAGGAGCGACAGAACCGGAGTCTCGTCCACGGTATCGGTAATATAAAACGTCCCGTGTTGGGCGCCGATTAATGGCGTCAGTTCAGAAAGCAGCAACTGAGCGACGGTCAACAGGTCACGCTGTCCCTGCATCATGCCGGTGAACTTCGCAATGTTGGTCTTCAGCCAATCCTGCTCGTTATTCTTACGAGTGGTAGCCGCCAGATTGACGATCATCTCGTTAAGGTTGTCCTTCAGGGAAGCGACTTCACCTTGCGCTTCGACCGCGATCGAACGGGTCAGATCGCCTTTGGTAACCGCAGTCGCCACCTCCGCGATCGCGCGGACTTGCGTAGTCAAATTAGCAGCCAATTGGTTCACGTTGTCGGTCAAATCGCGCCAGATGCCGGCGGCGCCGGGGACGCGCGCCTGGCCGCCCAGCTTGCCTTCGATACCGACCTCGCGGGCGACCGTAGTCACCTGATCGGCAAACGTGGCCAGGGTGTCAATCATTCCGTTGATGGTATCCGCCAACTCCGCGATCTCGCCCTTGGTTTCGAGAATCAGCTTCCTCTTGAGATCGCCGTTGGCCACGGCGGTTACCACCTTGGCAATTCCGCGCACCTGGGTTGTCAGGTTCGCGGCCATGGAATTCACGTTGTCTGTCAAATCTTTCCAGGTACCGGCCACGCCTTTGACTTCAGCCTGGCCGCCCAGTTTGCCGTCGGTACCCACTTCGCGAGCTACGCGCGTCACCTCGCTGGCGAAAGAATTGAGCTGGTCCACCATGGTATTGATGGTGTCTTTCAATTCCAGAATTTCACCCTGGACGTCGACCGTAATCTTGCGTGAAAGATTGCCGTTCGCTACCGCGGTAGTCACCTGCGCAATATTGCGTACCTGAGCGGTAAGATTGCCGGCCATGGAATTCACACTGTCCGTTAAATCTTTCCAAGTCCCGGCCACGCCGCGCACGTCGGCCTGACCGCCGAGCTTGCCCTCAGTTCCCACTTCGCGGGCGACACGCGTCACCTCCGAGGCGAATGAGCTGAGCTGATCCACCATCGTATTAATCGTGTTCTTCAGCTCCAGAATTTCGCCGCGCACGTCCACCGTAATTTTGCGTGACAAATCGCCGCGTGCCACGGCCGTAGTGACTTCCGCAATGTTGCGGACCTGGTTGGTCAGGTTCCCGGCCATGAAGTTCACGTTGTCGGTGAGATCTTTCCAGGTACCCGCCACGCCCTTCACCTCGGCCTGGCCGCCCAGCTTGCCCTCGGTTCCCACTTCGCGCGCCACGCGCGTGACTTCCGAAGCAAAAGAGCTGAGCTGATCCACCATCGTATTGATTGTGTTCTTCAGCGCCAGAATTTCGCCGCGCGCGTCCACCGTGATGATGGTGGTTAAATCACCGCGGGCCACCGCAGTCGTCACACCGGCGATATTACGAACCTGATTGGTCAGATTGCTCGCCATGTAATTGACGCTGTCGGTAAGATCCTTCCAGGTACCCGCCACGCCGCGGACGTCCGCCTGGCCGCCCAGCTTGCCTTCGGTGCCCACTTCGCGCGCGACGCGCGTCACCTCACTGGCGAATCCATTGAGCTGATCCACCATGGTGTTAATGGTATTCTTCAGCTCCAGAATCTCGCCGCGAGCGTCGACCGTGATCTTAGTTGACAAATCCCCCTTCGCCACGCCGGTGGTCACCTGCGCAATGTTTCGGACTTGCGAGGTCAGGTTCCCGGCCATGAAGTTCACGCTGTCGGTGAGATCCTTCCACACGCCTCCCACGCCCTTCACATCCGCCTGCCCGCCGAGCTTGCCCTCCGTGCCGACCTCGCGCGCCACGCGCGTCACTTCTCCGGCGAACGCATTGAGCTGATCCACCATGGTATTAATCGTGTTCTTCAGCTCCAGAATTTCGCCGCGTACATCTACGGTGATCTTGCGCGACAAGTCGCCTTTAGCCACGGCGGTGGTGACCTCCGCGATGTTTCGCACCTGACTGGTAAGGTTGCTCGCCATCGAGTTGACCGAGTCCGTCAAATCTTTCCAGGTACCCGCCACGTCGTGCACGTCCGCCTGGCCGCCCAGTTTCCCTTCGGTGCCGACCTCGCGCGCCACGCGCGTCACTTCGCCCGCGAACGCATTGAGCTGATCCACCATGGTATTGATCGTGTTCTTCAGCTCCAGAATCTCGCCGCGCGCGTCGACGGTAATCTTGGTCGACAAATCGCCTTTCGCCACCGCGGTAGTTACCTGAGCGATATTGCGAACCTGCGAAGTCAGGTTGCCGCCCATGAAGTTCACGCTGTCTGTGAGATCTTTCCAGACGCCACCGACGCCCTTTACCTCCGCTTGGCCACCGAGCTTGCCTTCGGTTCCCACTTCGCGCGCTACACGCGTCACTTCGCCCGCGAAAGCGTTAAGCTGATCCACCATCGTATTGATCGTGTTCTTAAGCTCCAGAATTTCACCGCGCACGTCTACCGTGATTTTGCGCGACAAATCGCCGGTCGCCACCGCCGTTGTGACTTCGGCAATGTTGCGGACTTGCGCCGTCAAGTTGCCCGCCATCGAGTTCACCGAATCCGTCAGATCCTTCCACACGCCGCCCACGCCCTTTACCTGCGCCTGCCCGCCGAGTTTGCCGTCGGTACCCACTTCGCGCGCCACGCGCGTCACCTCACTGGCAAACGAATTGAGCTGATCCACCATCGTGTTAATCGTGTTCTTCAGCGCTAGAATTTCCCCCTGTACGTCGACCGTGATCTTGGTCGAAAGATCGCCTCGCGCCACGGCGGTTGTCACTTCGGCGATGTTACGGACCTGGTTTGTGAGGTTGCCCGCCATCGAGTTGACGGAATCCGTCAGGTCCTTCCACACGCCGCCGACGCCCTTCACCTGCGCCTGTCCGCCGAGCTTGCCTTCCGTTCCTACTTCGCGCGCCACGCGCGTAACTTCCGAAGCAAACGAGTTCAACTGATCCACCATGGTGTTAATGGTGTTCTTCAGCTCCAGAATTTCACCGCGCGCGTCCACTGTGATCTTGGTAGACAAATCGCCTTTTGCCACGCCAGTGGTCACCTGGGCGATGTTGCGCACCTGGGAAGTGAGGTTCCCGGCCATGAAGTTCACGCTATCGGTAAGATCTCGCCACGTTCCCGCGACGCCTTCCACCTTCGCCTGACCGCCGAGTTTGCCCTCGGTTCCCACTTCGCGCGCCACGCGCGTGACTTCCGACGCAAACGAGCTAAGCTGATCCACCATCGTATTAATAGTGTTCTTCAGCTCCAGAATCTCGCCGCGTACCGTCACCGTAATTTTGCGCGACAAGTCGCCCTTGGCGACCGCCGTAGTCACTTCGGCAATGTTTCGAACCTGCGCCGTAAGGTTCCCGGCCATCGAATTCACCGAATCCGTCAAATCCTTCCACGTGCCACCGACTCCCGGCACATCCGCCTCGCCGCCCAGCAGCCCCTCGGTACCCACTTCGCGCGCCACGCGCGTAACTTCAGCCGCGAACGAGCTCAACTGATCCACCATAGTGTTGATGGTGTTCTTCAACTGCAAAATTTCCCCGCGCGCATCCACCGTGATGCGCGTTGAAAGATCGCCCTTGGCCACCGCAGTTGTAACTTCCGCAATGTTGCGAACCTGGTTGGTCAAATTTCCGGCCATGGAGTTGACCGAGTCCGTCAGATCCTTCCATACGCCCGCGACGCCCCGCACTTCCGCCTGCCCGCCCAATCGTCCGTCGGTACCCACTTCGCGAGCCACGCGCGTCACTTCGGCCGCAAACGAACTCAGCTGATCCACCATGGTATTGATGGTATTCTTCAACTCCAGAATTTCGCCGCGCGCATCCACGGTGATTCGAGTCGTCAAATCACCCTTGGCCACGGCTGTCGTCACGCCGGCGATGTTGCGAACCTGATTGGTCAGGTTGCTCGCCATCGAGTTCACGCTTTCCGTCAAATCCTTCCAGGTGCCGGCCACGCCCGTCACCACCGCCTGGCCGCCCAACTTGCCTTCGGTACCGACTTCGCGCGCCACTCGAGTCGCTTCCGAGGCGAACGAGTTGAGCTGGTCCACCATGGTATTCACCACCCGCGCGGTGTGTAGAAATTCTCCGCGCAACGGCCGCCCGTCTACATCGAGCGACATGGTTTGCGACAAGTCACCCTTAGCCACCGCGCCGATCACACGCGCCACTTCGGTCGAAGGCTGAACCAGGTCGCCGATCAGACTGTTGACTGAATCGATGCAAGCGGCCCACCCTCCGCTGGCCGATCCAATAGACGCCCGCTGGGCAATCTTGCCTTCTTTGCCCACCGACCGGCTGATCCGGTCGAGCGCATTCGCCATCTTGTCGTTGAGCTCGAGAATGTCATTGAGCGCATCGGCAATCTTTCCGTCCATCCCCACTAGATCTACCGGCATCCTGACCGAGAAGTCGCCGCGCTTAAAGGCAACCAGGGTCTCCAGAAGAACGTTAGTCTCGCGCGTCTTCGCAGTCTTCTTACGGATTCCGGATGTTTGTGTGGATGGCATGCGTTGAAATCTCCCCTCGACAATTCGTTCAAAAGGCTGGACCAATTCGGTCCTCGAACCCCTAATAGAGTCATCCGGCACCAAGAGGTTACAAAATTCGTCGCTTACCCCTGCGCTTCCGAGTCTCGGGCTAAATACCGATGAATCCGATAGTTAGAAGATGCTCCCTTGCCGCAACCCGCAGGTCCGGCCCATGAGTAGGCAGTTTCTGCATTCATTCAACGTCAAGATTGCCATTTAAGGCCTCAAACACAGTGCTTTAAAGTCCTAACTCTTTCATAACTCAGCATCTATCGACTTCAAGGGCGCGGGGACGATTGGACGGACCTTTGATTGCATCCGCCTACAGCGGAGGCGGTATCTGAAATATCTGGGTGCTTGGATCTTGGGAGTTCCGACGGGCTTGATCGTGCTTTGGTTTTTGTTTAACCACGCACATTAAAGAAAGGGAGAATATATGAAAACATTTACACTTTCCTCGTTCATCGGCGTGTTGCTGGCGCTCTATGGTTCAACCGGGTGTACGCGTCCGTCCACAAAATCACCAGACGTTGCGAGCCCGATTCGTCAGTCCCTTAACCAAGCCGGCCTAAAAGATGTATCTGTCGATCAAGATCGCGATAAAGGGGTGGTCACTCTTAGCGGGCATGTGGCCAGCGATGACGCCAAAAGCCAGGCCGAATCGATCGCCAAATCGATTGCAGGCGGCGAAGTCGTTTCCAACCAGGTTGCGGTAATTCCAGTGGGCGAGGAGAAAATTGCGAAGACCGTCAATTCAGATCTCGATAAAGGCATCGAGAAGAATCTGGATGCCGCGTTGGTCGCTAGTCGCCTGAATACGAACCTGAAGTATGACGTCAAGAATCGCGTCGTAGTTTTGAAGGGCGAAGTCAATTCTCCAGCGAAACGCGCCGAAGCTGCAAAAGTAGCCGCTGCAGTCCCAAATGTCGAGCAGGTCGTTAATGAAGTCCAGGTGAAGGATCAAAAAGCCACCTCCAATTAGGGCCCCAGCCGGCTCTGGGAGCGGTGAGTCCTGTCATCGCTCCCTCCTCTTTCTTCCTTCCTGTCATCGCACTAGGGTGAATTTTACCCTGGAGGCGGGCGCTTTCCGCAATGTAATTTTTCGGCAAACAGGTTAGTGTAAAAAAAGGTCCGAGCCATTCTCAAATCGGGCCAGCATAGCTGCCGATGCGCCTGATTTGCTGCTGGATACTCGTATGCTTTGGCATTGCCGGAGCAGAACCCCTCACCAACTGGACCGCGGACTACGCACCCTGTAACAAACATTCTGAGCTGTTGAGACACGGACCGATGAATCTCGGCGTGCGTATAACCACGGCGAACCCAGTTCTTGCCCAGCAATTCAAAGCAGCCTTGGATTTTTGGGCTACAGTCCTGGACCTCAACTGGCATCAGGAGAATAGCGAGAATTGTTCGATAGAGTTGATCGACGGAGAGCGTGACCTGTTCGAACCTGTACCCGACAATATGGTCGCGCGGTCGCAATTCCCCGATCGGCAGGCCTTCCAAGGCTGGATTGTATTCAACCCCGCCCTGTCGCTAACCAAGACCGAATTCTTTCGCATATCGGTCCATGAGATCGGCCACATGCTAGGCTTGCGGCATAATCCCAACACGCAATCCTTGATGTACGACTTCGATTTGGACTGCTCGCAACTGCTCGATGCGACTGACTTGGCCACCTTGGCCGCCCACCACAAGCTACGGGTCGCTTCTCTCACCCAGCCCGTTAAACTGGTCAATCCTCAATAGTCAAAAATTGCATAGGTCTGCATTTTGTCCTCTCTTGATCGCGCGCTATAAAACACAGTTATTGACGCCAAAAGGGTTAAGCGCGGCGGAAGAAGAATTGCTCAGTGGAACCTGAAGGAGGTTTGCGACTATGCGTAAGACAATTGGATTTCTCACTATGACGGCCTGTCTCTTCGCGGCCCCTAGTGAAAAAGATCGAAGGGAGGCCGCCGAGCGCCTCACGGAAGCCACCACCGTACTCTCTGAAATGATGTCCGCCGGCGACAAAGGCATTCCGCAGGACCTGTTGGATAAAGCCCAATGCGCTGTGATTGTCCCGGGAATGAAGAAGGGCGCATTTATCGTGGGTGGACAGTTTGGGAAGGGATTTATGACTTGCCGTGGGACTGGCGATAAGGGTTGGACCGCTCCGGCAGCTATTAAAGTCGAGGGTGGCAGCGTAGGTTTTCAGATCGGCGGTTCCGAAACTGATGTGATCATGCTGGTTATGAATCAGCGGGGGGCCGACCGGTTAATGCAAAGCGAGTTCACCCTGGGCGGCGAAGGCGAAGTAGCGGCCGGTCCGGTAGGGCGCAACGCGTCTGCGCAGACCGATGCGAAGCTGACAGCCGAGATGTTGTCGTGGTCCCGGTCGCGCGGCGTATTTGCGGGCGTTTCCCTCAAGGGCACTACCTTGCGTGCGGACAAGGGGGAAAACGAAGTCCTCTATGGCCGCGAACTCGACACGCGCGCAGTTATCGATGGCAAGGTTACACCGACTCCGGCGGGACGGGAACTGATTTCGACCTTGACCCGAGAATCTCCGGTTGAAAAACACTAATCACGTCAGCTTACCTTTTGGAAGAAGTCACTCTCCGCCGGTGCGGGGATACATATCCCGCGCCGGCGCATTTTTTTAGAAGGAAACGGCCTCGCGGTCGTCACGATCTAACCCGCGAAGGAGATCGTATGTACATTCCTAAAAGATTGCTAAGCGCAATGGCTCTGATTACATTCAGCATGCCATTCGCGCAATCGCAGACTTTGAGCCCACAGGACCGGAATTTCATTCAGGACGCCGCCAAAGGTGGAATGATGGAAGTGCATATGGGGCGCCTGGGCGTCGAGCGTGGAACTAGCCCCGGTGTGAAAAGCTTGTCGCAGACGCTTATTAGCGACCATAGCAAGGCGAATGAAGAATTGAGCTCGCTGGCATCGAAAAAGGGTGTGACATTGCCGCCGGACGATGCAAAAATGGTGACGTCCATGCCACTCGCGACAAAACACGGCGCGGAGTTCGATAGGGAATTCGCCCGGGCCGCAGTAGAGGATCACCAAAAAGACATTGCAGCATTTGAGAAGGAAGCGAGTTCCGGCAGCGATCCCGATGTCAAGAATTGGGCCAAGCAAACCTTGCCTACCTTACAGGCTCACCTGTCGGCAGCCCAAGCTCTTGGGAAACCATAATTTTTCATGGCCTTGCGCAAACTTACCTTTCCCTGCCGCGTCCTCGGGCACACGGGGGTAGAGGTATCGGCCTTGGGATTAGGGGGGTTCCATATCGGGAGCCCCAGCCTTTCTGGGTCCATGGCTGTCCGGATCATTCGGACTGCCATAGATGGTGGGCTGTCTTTCATGGACAGCTCATGGGACTACCATGGCGGTGAGAGCGAACGTCGCCTGGGTAGAGCGTTAAAAGACGGCTACCGCTCCAAGGCGTTTGTGATGACTAAGGTCGATGGGCGCTCTAAGCGAGAGGTCGCCCGTCAGTTGGATCAGTCGCTCAAGCGTTTGGGCGTCGATGAAATCGACCTGCTTCAGCATCACGAGGTCATCCGCTACGATGACGTCGACCGCATCTTTTCCGAAGGTGGCGCCATGGAGGCTTTTTTGGCTGCACGTAAGGCCGGGAAGATCCGTTTCATCGGTTTCACTGGCCATAAGGATCCCGACGTTCATCTCTACATGCTCGAAACCGCCAGGCGGCACCAATTTCGCTTCGATACGGTTCAGATGCCGCTTAATCTCCTGGACGCCCATTTTCGGAGCTTTGAAAAGAACGTGTTGCCCGGATTGGTCGCCGCCGGCATCGGCATTCTGGGAATGAAGAGTATGGGAAGCGGCGTGATTCTGAAGAGTAAGGCCGTCACTCCAGTCGAGTGTCTGCACTACGCTCTAAACCTTCCCACCTCGGTGGTGATCACTGGGATCGATAGCATGAAGATCCTAAAGCAAGCTTTCAAGGTTGCCGCGAGCTTTAGGCCTCTTACGAAGCAGCAAGTAGCTGCGCTCAAGGCAAAATCAGCCGCCGTGGCCCAGAACGGTGCGTATGAGTTGTTTAAAACGACTTCAATTTTCGACTCGACCGCGAAACATCCGGAGTGGCTCGGGGAGGAATCCCCACGTACGCACAGGCTCGCGGGCGCTATCTAGCGCGCTAGCTCTTTAGCTCGCGGCTGGTGCGCGCCAGCGGCCAGCACCTACGGTTGAACTGAGCCCCCTTTTTCCCGTGACTTCTCGACTAAACTACGAGACTTTGCGGCGGCCTTCAATTCCCGCTCAGCTTCCAGCCAGTTCCGTTCCGCAGAGTCCGGGGGCTTTCCTTGTTCCAGCCATAGCTTATGCGCGCGGTCTGAAATCTCGGCGCGGGTTGGCACCATACCTTGGGCTGACTCGCCATCTGCACCCGATGCGCTCTTCGACTCGTTGTGGTCCGCCGAACGTCCCACAGGTTACCCCTTTTTTGAAGATTTGCTCGATGATTTCTTCTTCGGGATCCGGGCGCCGGACTTTCGTGCTTCGCTGAGCGCGACCGCCACAGCTTGTTTGCGATTGGTAATCTTCTTCCCGCTCCCCGATTTCAAGCTTCCTTCCTTGTACTCATGCATTACTTTCTCGACTTTACCGCTGCCTTTCGTCGCTGTTTTTTTGGCCATGCCTCTCCTCTACGAGATAGACCCGGCTAGAAGCCAATCTGTTTCGAATGGGAAACGGACCGGCCGTTTGTCGAATCGCACAATTATGCAAGCGGCGAGGGCGTTATTTCAGGGAGCAGGCGCCTTCATCCCGGAACGCCGCACCCTGCCGGTTCTTCAGAAGGCCGTACAATCCTGCCACGGCTGCGATCTCTACTTGCATGCGAAACAAGCTGTCTTCGGCGAAGGTCGTCAGACCGCTCGGCTCGTACTCATCGGTGAGCAGCCGGGAGATCAGGAAGACATCCAAGGCCATCCCTTTGTCGGACCAGCCGGCGGCATTCTGACCCGGGCACTGACCGATGCCTCCATCGACCGCGCGGATACCTACGTAACGAACGCCGTGAAGCATTTCAAGTTCGAAGAGCGCGGGAAACGAAGACTGCACAAGAAGCCCCGGATGAGTGAAATCAAAGCCTGTCAGCCATGGCTGGAGGCGGAAATGAAATTGATCAAGCCGAAAGTCATCGTTTGTCTGGGCGCGACCGCCGCGCAAACCCTCCTGGGGAGCAAATTTCGCCTGACCGAAGAACGAGGCGTGCCGCTCGAGCACCCATGGGCGGATTACGTAGTTGCAACCACTCATCCGTCCGCAATTTTGCGAGCTCGAGACACCACCGACCGGCATGCCCAGTACGAGCGATTCGTTGCGGATCTCAAAGGCGTTCGCAAGCTCTTGCAATCGTTTGATTAGTTGAAACGATTTTGACGGGTATCGATCTAGACTGTTAGAGATGCCTGCCGTCGTCTGGAAAGGGTTTGTCAGTTTCGGACTGGTAACTTTTCCGGTCCGCTTGTTCGCCGCAGCCCGCGCTGAACATGTGCAATTTCACATGCTGCACCGCAAGGATCTCTCTCGCGTCAAAGAGGTCTGGTACTGCGCTAAGGAAGACAAGCCTATTGACCGGTCCGATATCGTCAAAGGTTACGAAACCAGCAAGGGCGAATATGTGGTTGTCGAAGATGAGGAACTGAAGAAGGTTGCTCCCGCCACCGCAACCACCATGGAGATCGTCCAGTTCGTTCGTAACGACCGAGTGGATCCCATCTATTTCGAAAGTTCGTATTATGTGGGACCGGAAGAAAACGCCGGCAAGCCCTATCAGCTCTTTTTCCAGGCTCTGACTTTAACCAAATATCACGCCCTCGCAAAACTGGCAATGCACGGACGCGAACACATCGTTCTGCTGCGCCCCGGCGAAGGAACCATGATATTACACACGCTGTTCTATCCCAATGAGTTGCATGAGGCCAACCGCACCGCTCCAAAATCCACCGCGAAGCCGGCGCCTAAGGAAGTGGAACTCGCAAAGAGCTTGGTTCAGCATCTCGCTGGGCCCTTCAAACCTTCCGCATTCCACGACGCCTATCGCGAAAATGTGGAACGTCTGATCGAGCAGAAGCAGAAAGGCCAGAAGATCACGGTAATTTCCAAGCCGCGGAAAGCTCCGGTAATCGATCTTATGGAAGCGTTGAAGCGCAGCTTGGCCGCTGCACCCGCATCCGAATCCTCCGCGGGGGCTCGCAGCGGCTCGGCCAAGCGATCGAAAAAATCTAAGGCGGCCTGACTACTGACCGGCCCTGCAACCCGCTCAGGATTACGATTTTGGCCAGGGCTCCAATTTCGCCGGACGAGTCCCACGGCGGATCGCTCCGCGAAGACTGGTATAGGAAAGCTCTTCCCGGCTGTGGACGCAGCGCAACATCAACCCGCCGCGGCTCATATCGCCTCGGCCGACGAACTCGACGGGGAACAGAAGTCTTTCGCCGAAGATGCCGAGTAGCGGTTCCGTATACTTCGCCGTCGCGATGCTGCCCAGCAGCAGGTATTGACAATCGGGGCCGGCGCGCTGATCGAGCAAAGCGGCATCGCGCAGCAAGGGAACAGTATACGCCTGGTTGTTTTCTTCCACGGCCACTGCGCCGGTGCGCTGCAACTGTGCCGCATCCGCCACCGCACCGGGTGAAACCAGGCCCAGGCCCGGGACAATCACCAGGACCGGCGGAACTCCCTCCGGTGGAGTGGCAAAGGCTTCCGCATACGCCAGCTTCCCACGAAAATATAGGCCGCTGATGAACGCGTAGGCCTCGCCAATCGTGGCTCTTCCCTCGCGCAACCGGACGGCGAGATCGAAATCGGCTTCAGGCCGCAGCAGGATGTTCGAACGGGGGCCGCCGATTCGCGCCGGCGACACCAGGAATACGCGTGAAAACTCGCGGGGCAGAGCATCCATGTTACCCATGTCAGGCAGTCTCGCGCAGCAAGCCGAGTGGAGACTTGGTTTCACTCTCCACCTGTTCCATCAAACACTGGCGCGGCGCCTTGTCGGGCCGCCACCGCATAAACTTGGTCCCGTGCCGGAATCTGTGCCCGGTAAAGTGATCGTAGCGAACCTCCACCACCAACTCTGGCCGTAGCGGCTCCCATGCCGCGGATTTCCCGGAATTCCATCGGCTCGGTCCACCCGGCGCGCGACCTGTGAAACCAGGGGGCTCGATGAGAGCCCTCAACTTCCGGGTGAGCGCCAGGCGAGTGGCTTCCTCCAGGGAGGACGTAAAACCTACGTGATGCAGCAACCCCTCACGATCGTATAAACCCAGCAGCAAGGAGCCCACGGCTTTTCGGCCCGCCAGATACCGAAACCCTGCCACCACACAATCCGCCGTTCGCAGACTCTTTATTTTCTGCATGGCGCGCTCCCCTGACAAATACGGCAAGTCCAGCCGCTTGGCAACCAATCCATCAAGCTGGCCGCGCATGCTGTTCAGCCAGCGTCGAGCGACAGGAATCTCATGGGTCGCTGGAGAAAGTATAAAGGTCGTGTTTCCAGACAGGTATTTGGTCGTGAAAGCTTCCAGTGCGGCCCTCCGTTCAACAAACGGCCGATCCACCAGCGAGCGGCCCCGATCGTCCACCAGAAGATCAAACCACACAAATTGGGCGGGATGCGATTGCGATAGTTTCGTCACTCGGCTCGCCGCAGGATGGATTCGCTGAAGTAGATCGTCGAAGGAGAGTTTGCCGTTCAGCAGCAGGATGATTTCGCCATCCAGGACGAATTTCCGGGCTTTCAGTTTGACCAACGCCGCAGCCAGTTCCGGAAAGTACCGCGTGAGCGTTTGCCCTGCCTTAGATTGCAGCTCCACTGTTGGGCCCTCGCGAAATGCGATGCAGCGGAATCCGTCCCATTTCGGCTCATAATGCCACTCGGCGCCAGTCGGGATCGCCCCCACGCTCTTGGCCTCCATAGGAAAGAACGGCGGCTGCAACGGCAGCTTTGCCAGACTCATACCACCGCCTCTAGCTTGAAGCGATTCTTTTGCAGTAGTAGGGGGCGGAACAGATCGCCCACTTTGGCGAGGCGTTGCTTCATATTGTCTAGACGGAAGTCGTTAATCTCGATGCCGCGCTCGACCTCGTCCCAGGTGACCGGCGCGGATACCGACGCATGGGGTTTGGGCCGAACGGAGTAGACCGAGGCCAAGGTCCGGCCCCAAGCATTCTGGTTATAATCCACCAAAATCCGATTGGGCGAACGTTTGGCAACCCGGTATTCAGCAGTAAGCACCTTAGGATATTTTTGGGTCGCGCTGACGGCGAACGCCTTCGCGAAGCTCCACACTTCTTTCTGTACAGGACCGCGGGCGATCGGAACGTAGATATGGATACCTCGCGAGCCCGTGGTTTTGGGATAGCTTTTGATCTTCAACGCATCCAGTTCGTCGCGCAGTAAGAGCGCCGCCTCTCGCACCAGAGAAAACGTAGCACCGGGCGTGGGGTCCAAATCGAAGTGCAGATAATCGGGACGGTCGACATCGTCACAGCGCGCATACCACGGGTTAAGATCGATGCATCCCAGGTTCACCGCCCACAGCAGCGCGGCCAAATCGTCGATCACCGGGAAATCGACCAGATTCGCCGAAGGGTGCTTAATCACGCAGAGCGGAACCCACCCAGGCCGGGACGCGGGTGCCCGCTTCTGAAAAAAGAATTTGCCGAAAGCCCCATCCGGATAGCGCTTCAGGACCATTGCCCGCGATTGAAGATGAGGCAATAGGTATGAGGAAACATCGGCATAATATTGCAGCAGGTCCCCCTTCGTGATGCCATCTTCCGGCCAGAAGAGTTTGGAAAGATTGGTCAGAGTGAGTGCTTTACCTCCGACTTTGAGCGTGGCGTCCGCTACGTCCCGTGGTAGTGAAACCGCAGTCTTAGAACTTCGAGGAGCCGCTCCGTTGCCGGTTCCTTTTCGAAATGTGCTGGGATGTGTTGAGGATGGTAACCGGGCGACAGACATGGATACTCTGTATTAGACGCCTCCGGGAAGCTTATGTTTCGGTGAGGCCGGTATGGCGTCTCAATTGCACCAATTTACGCATGCCTCTCCAGAAATATCACGCGAAACGAGACTTCAAAATCAGTCCGGAACCCAAAGGTACAACTGGCGCGGGCAAGACGGCCGAATCGCTCAATTTCGTAGTTCAAAAGCATCAGGCCAGCCACCTGCACTATGACTTCCGCCTCGAATGGGAGGGCGTTTTGCTTTCCTGGGCGATCCCCAAGGGGCCGTCCCTGGACCCGTCGGTAAAGCGGCTCGCCATGGCCGTGGAAGATCATCCGCTCGAGTACGCGAAGTTTGAGGGCATCATTCCCGAAGGGCAATACGGAGGCGGCACAGTAATGATCTGGGATGAAGGCACCTGGGAGCCGGAAGTCGACGTCGACGCAGGCCTCCGCGCCGGGGATCTCAAGTTTTCGCTGCACGGAAAGAAACTGCGCGGTTCCTGGGTGCTGGTGCGCACCAAGAGAAGTCCAGGCAACACCGGCCGAGCTTCCTGGCTACTAATCAAGCACCGCGACCGCTACGCGAGCGCGTCCGATGTAATCAACGACAAGCCGCGCTCTGTGGTATCGAAGCGATTATTGGCTGAGATTGCCCGTACTGCGGGAGGAAATGTAGCTAAAGCTGCCAAAGGCGATCCGGTGAGGGCGCATTAATAGCTACTTATCCGCGGCTGGTTGTCCTACGGTGCCTAGCTGCAGTTCGTAAAGTTCGGAATACAAGCCGCCGGCAGCGAGCAGCTCCGCATGGGTCCCTTGCTCGGCTAGCTGGAAGTCTTTCACTACGAAAATAATGTCGGCTCTCTGGATGGTGGCCAGGTGGTGGGCAATCACCACGCAAGTTCTGCCTTCCATGAGTCGGCCAAGCGCCTCGAAAACCGTCTTTTCGGACGCCGCATCCAGGCCTGAAGTGGGCTCGTCCAGCAGCAGGATCGGAGTGTTGCGAATGATGGCTCGCGCAATCGCGACGCGCTGGCGCTGGCCCCCTGAAAGGGAAACTCCTCGCTCGCCCACCATGGTGTCGTAGCCTTCGGGCATCTTCTCGATAAACTCGTGGGCATTGGCCAGCTCCGCGGCGCGGATAATTTCGGCACGCTGCGCCTCCGGTTTGCCGTAGGCGATATTCTTCCAGAGCGGAGCTCGAAAGAGCACGGTATCCTGCAGCACAAAACTCATCTGTTCGCGCAGAGATTGCAGAGTGTACTGTCGAATGTCGGATCCGTCGATTTTGACACTGCCGCCGGTGGGGTCGTAAAAACGGGGGATCAGGCTGACAATGGTGGATTTGCCGGCGCCGCTGGGACCGACGAAAGCCGCCACTTGGCCGGGCTCAATCCGCAGACTTACATCTTTCAATATCGGGTTTTCCGGACTGTAGCTGAAAGAAACGCGATCGAATTCTATCTTGCCCTTGAAAGGCCGCGCCCGGCGCGCCCGGGGCAGATCGCGCACGCGGCTGACCGTGTTCAATACTTCCTGGATGCGTTCATAGCTCACGGAAGCTTTCGAAACCGTGTCGCCCATCTTCGAGAGATCCCGCATGGGCTTGTACATTTTGCCCAGGTAAGCCAGGAAGATAATAAGATCTCCCGCGCTGAGTTGGCCCGCGAGCGCCAGACGCGCGCCATATCCCAGCACCAGGCAGGTGCCCACCGCCGCAAGCACTTCCACCACGGGAGCCAGCTTGGCTTTAACGGACCGGGCTTGCAGCGCGGTTTCAACGTTCTCCAGGCTCTGTTCCTCGAAACGCTGTTGTTCGTAATCCTCACGAGCGAAAGCTTTCACTACCCGTATCGAAGAGAAGACTTCCTGCACGATGGTAAGCAGTTCGCTCTGCTTCTGGCGCAATTCTCGAGAGGCTTTCTTGATCCGCTTGGTAAAGAAAAATACCACCAGAAAGAGTACCGGAACGATGGACAGCGCGATTAAAGCGAAGCGCCAATTGTAATAGAACATCACCCCGACCATGCCCACAATGGTCAGCACATTTACCAGCATGCCGAGCAGCGCCGAGGTGATGAAATCCTGAATCGCTTCAATATCGCTGGTCACCCGGCTGATCAGATCGCCGGTTCTTTTCTCATCGTGTTCCGCCAAAGATAGATGATGGATGTGCTGATAGAGTGTCCGCCGCAAGTCGTGCATCACCCATTGGCCGACGCTGGTGGTGAGGAATTTTTCCGTGTAAGAGCTGATGGCTCCCACTACCGCGATCACTGCCACGGCGATCACGGCAAAGTTTAGAACCGCATACTTGTTTTGCCCGGCTATCTGGCTCACCATCGCGGCGATCCAATGGGGTAAAGGCTTTGACTGCAGTAGGTTGTCGACGATGATTTTTAGGGGCCAAGGCTCGAGAAGATCGGTTACCGTTTCGCCGATCACGGCCACCAGAGCCAGAGCTAAGGTTTTCCAGTGTGGCCGCAATAGTTCCAGCATCTTCGGCCAATTGGATTTCGCAGGCGGGATGGGAGCAGTTGCAGTTTCCGGCATCTTTGAGTTACTCACTCTCGCGAGTTCAGCGGAAGATGCATCCAGACGGACGCCGCACGAGGTAGATCGCCATCGCATTCCCGTTGGTTGGTCGCCATCGCGTCTTCAATCGCTATGATAAGCTGTTTTCCTCCGAACCGCGCGTGCAGGATCTATGGTCGCGATGGCTGGCCCCGATCTTTTCGAATGCAATATTTTCCGTCGAAATCGGCGACACAAGCGCTCGCCTAGCTTCATCTACCTCGTGAAGGAGATTTTCCGCATTCCCCGATAGGAGAAACGTATGACTAACAAACCCACCAGCCAACAAAAGCAGGGCACGACGCCCGAGCGCGATCAGAACAAGAACCTCGATCAACAGCAGATGGATCGCGCGAAGAATCAGCAACGCACTACCGGGCCAAAAGACCAAGGCCAAAGCACGCAACATGACCAAGGCAAGGGCGGCCAACATGAGCACGGCAAGGGGACTCAGCACGGTCGCTGATCGAAATTAGTTAGTGAACGGATCACGGCCACGCGGGTCCCTTTTTCCCGGATCCGAGGGAATCGGATCGGCGTGAGCCGTCTCCCAAAGCAACCGCCTAACCCCCAATCGAATACATCGGGCGCGGGGGTGGCACGAACTTGGCGGTGTTGATCTGGTGGCCCAGCCACTTGTCCCTCACGGAGGCGCGGATGGCGTCCGCGATGGCCTGATCAGTTGCCGGTGACTGCGCCCGGTCGCGCAGAAGCATCCGCATATCGGTCTCCTCGATCGCGAAAAGGCAGTAGCGGAACTTGCCGTCGGCGGTCAGACGGATGCGGTTGCAGTTCAAGCAGAAAGGCTTGCTCACCGAAGCAATGAATCCCACCCGGCCCTTGCCGTCGGCAAATTCATATTCAGTGGCCGGAGCTCGCGGATCGCGGTCCGGGATCTCACGCAGCGGACCGATCTCTCGAGTCAGCATGGCGATCATATCGTCGGTCAGCAGCACTTTGCCGTGATCCCAGATACCCTGCGCGTCGAGCGGCATAAACTCGATATAGCGGATCTCGATGCCGTTTTCGCGGCCAAAGCGCGCCAGCGGAACAATGTCGGCCTCCACGAGGTTCTTGACCGCCACCGCGTTGATCTTAATTACGGGATAGCCAATACGCAGCGCGGTCTCGATTCCGTTCATCACCCGCCCGAAATCGTCGCGCCGCGTGATTTTCTGGAAGCGTTCGCGGTCGAGCGTATCCAGGTGAATGTTAAGGCGCCGTAATCCGGCATCGTATAGCTCTTGCGCCTGCTCGGCGAGCAGCACGCCATTGGTGGTCAGCGCCAGATCTTGTATTCCTTCGATCGCGCTAAGCCGGCCGATCAGCTGCGCCAGGCCCTTGCGCAACAATGGCTCGCCGCCGGTAAGGCGCAGCTTACGCACGCCTAGTGTCACGGCCACGCGCACGAAGCGCTCGATTTCCTCAAACGTCAGGATCTCCTCGCGCGGCTGGAACTTCACGCCTTCCTCCGGCATGCAATAGAAGCAGCGGATATTGCAGCGATCCGTGACGCTGATGCGCAGGTTGTCGTGGACGCGGTCGAAACTATCGATGAGTGGTGTCACTTTACCGCCAGCATTCTTTCAATAGGCAGGCGCGCCCGCTCGATGATATCCGCGGGCAGCTCCACGCGCGGTTGCAGATCTTGCAGACACTGCCGCAGTTTCTCCAGCGTGTTGCGCCGCATATACGGGCATTCGCTGCAGTTGCACTGCTCATTGGCGACAAAATAAAACTTCTTCTCCGGCGCCCGCTTTTGAAGCGAGTAGCGCACGCCGCTCTCCGTCATGACGATGAACTCCTGGGCGTCGTGCGCGGTGCACCAATCGACAATCGCCGAGGTCGAGCCGACAAAATCCGCCATCGCCAGCACATCGCTCGGGCACTCCGGGTGCGCGGCTACCAGCGCGTGGGGATGCTGAACCCGCGCTTGCGTCACGCGCCGCGCCGGAAAAGTCGCATGCACGATGCAAGCCCCCGGCCAGATCTTCATGTTCTCGCGGCCGGTCTGCTGCTTCACGTAATTGCCCAGGTTCAAGTCCGGCAGGAACATCAGCGGACGGCCGGCGGGAATCGAATTCACGATCTTCACCGCATTGCGCGACGTGCACAGAATGTCGCTTTCCGCCTTCACCTCGACCGACGTGTTGATGTAGGAAACGATCGCATACTCCGGGTTCTGCCGTTTCCAGGCGCGCAGATCCTCCACCGGACAACTATCCACCAGACTGCACCCGGCCTCCTTGTCGGGCACCACCACAATACGCTCCGGATTCAAGACTTTCGCCGTCTCGGCCATGAACCACACGCCGCAGAACGCGATGACATCGCCCGCGAAATCACGAGCCTGGCGGGCCAATTCCAGACTGTCGCCGACGGCGTCCGCCAGTTCCTGGATCTCGGCGTCCTGGTAATGATGTGCCAGAATAACGGCCTTGCGGCTGCGCTTCAGTTCGGCGATTTCTTCGGTAATAGAGGGGCTGCTAACCATGGGGGAAGTGACTTCACTCTAATTGTAACGCCTCCCGGCCCGCGCGCCTCACCACCAGGCCGAGAGCCGCCGCCAGGGCCACCCCTAATGCCAGTAAATACCAGCCGTGGCTGCGCAGCCACGCCCCGGAATTTTCGCCTAGTTTGGCGCCTAAATACGCCAGAGCTGCGTAGCGAGGAAGGCGCGCGGCGAACAGCACCCAAAGGAATCGCTTTCGCGTGACGCCCATGGCGCCGGCGCACGCGCAAAAAGCTTTGAACGGCAGAACCGGGATCGGCAGGAACGCCGGAATGAAAACCGTGATCATGCCGTACTTCAGGAACCAGGCGCGAAAGCGCAGACCCCGTCCGGACGCCGTGTGCCGGGCTAAAAACTTTTCCCCGCCGCGGCGCAGAACTTCGAAGAAAAACATGCTGCCCACCAGCGACCCCACCACCGCCAGCGCCGCCGTCAACACCGCATCCTGCGGGCGAGCCGCCGTGATGAACAGCAGGAGCACGTCGGTGCCGCCGGGATTGGGTATTCCGGCCGATTCCACCATTGAGAGCACCAGCACCCCCACTGGGCCCAGTTCTTTTAGAAGGTCAAGAAAATGATGCATCTGCTATCCGGCCGCGTCCCCAATCATAGCGAGTAGCCGGGCTTCATTGATAACCTCAATGCCCAGCTCACGCGCCTTGTCGAGCTTAGAGCCGGCTTCCTCCCCCGCGATCACGTAACTGGTCTTCTTGCTCACCGAGCCCGCCACTTTGCCGCCCGCCGCTTCAATGCGCTGCTTGGCCTCCTCGCGCGCCAGCGTCGGGAGCGTGCCGGTGAGCACCAGCGTCATCCCAGCAAGCGGGCCGCCGGACCGCTTCTTGATGGCGTGGGTGAAACTAAAGCCCGCATCGCGGAGCTTCTCGACCAGCGCATGATTGTGCTTTTCCCGAAAGAACCGGTGAATACTCCGCGAAACCTTGGGCCCCACCTCTTCGGCTTTCTGCAGCTCGTCCTCATCGGCCGCCGCGACGGTATCCAGATCGCCAAACGCTTCCGCCAAAAATTGCCCGGTGCGCTCACCTACGAAGGGGATGCCCAACCCGTTCAAGATTCGCGGCAGCGGAGCCCGGCGCGAGGCATCTATATTAGCCAGCACTTTTTCGGCCGACTTCTTGCCCATCCGTTCGAGCCTCAGCAGGTCGTCAAGCTTTAGCGCGTACAGATCGGCCACGTTCTTGACTAGTCCCTTATCGACCAGCTGATCCACCAGTGCCTCGCCCATGCCGTCGATATTCATCACGCCGCGCGCCGCCCAGTGCAGAATCGATTCCTTGAGTCGCGCCGGACAACTTATGTTGATACAACGGCTGGCGGCCTCCCCCTCCGCGCGCACGATCTCGCCGCCGCAAACCGGGCACGCGGACGGCATGCGGAATGGACGCCGATGTTCGCCGGGCTTCACCACTCGCACCACGTGCGGGATCACATCGCCCGCCCGTTCCACCAGCACTGTATCGCCAATCTGCACTCCCAGGCGCTCGACCTCATCCTCATTGTGAAGCGTGGCCTTTGAAACCATCACGCCTCCCACGTTCACGGGTCTGAAAAACGCCCCCGGCGTCAGCGTGCCGGTGCGCCCTACGCTAACTCCGATGTCTTCGACCACCGTCTCTTCCTGGCGGGCCGGGAACTTGAACGCAATGGCCCATCGCGGAGCCTTGTGTCTCCAGCCGAGGCGCTGCTGTTGGTCGACGGAATCCACCTTGGCTACCACGCCGTCGATTTCATATGGCAGCGCGTCGCGCTTCTCTTCCCACTCTTTGCAGAACGCCAGCAGCGCTTCGACGTCCGCGCACCGGCGCCAGTTTGGATTGACCTTAAAACCCATTTCCGTGAGTTGCTCCAGGGTTTGATGCTGCGTGGGGGGAGCCGGCACCAGGTAATAGGAAAAAAAATCCAGGCGGCGCGAAGCCGTGATCGCTGGATCCAGCACCCGCAGCGATCCCGCCGCGGCGTTGCGCGGGTTTGCGAACAGCGGCAGCCCTGCCGCGGCGCGTTCGTCGTTCAGCTTGTCGAAAGACTTGCGATTGAATACCACTTCGCCGCGGACTTCCTCGGCCGGCGCCGCCCGGAAGGGAATCGAGCGAATGGTGCGCGCGTTCTCGGTGACGTCTTCGCCGGTTGCCCCATCCCCGCGCGTGACCGCCTGCGCCAGCTTGCCATTGCGGTAATGCACTGCGAGCGAAAGCCCATCGAGCTTCAGTTCGGCGACGTAAGCGTAGTCCTGCTCGCCCAGCAAATCGCGCACACGCCGGTCGAAGTCACGTAACTCTTCCTGGTTCAAGGCGTTATCCAGACTCAGCATAGGCGAAGAATGGGCGACCTTGACGAAGCCTTCCCGCGGCTTGCCGCCCACACGCTGCGTCGGCGAATCGTCCGTGATCAGATCGGGATGCTGCTCTTCGAGCGATTGCAGCTCACGCATCATCGCATCGTACTCAGCATCGGAGATTTCCGGCGCATCCAGCACATAGTACAAATGCTCGTGATGCTGCAGTTTCTTGCGCAGTGCTTCGATCTTCTGGGGGATGGAACTCACGGGGACGTTATACTTGAGAAATCGCTAAATATCAGCAGCCGGTCCTGATCTACAATCCTGTCGCGGGCAAATTCCGGCGGCAGCCCGCGCGTATTCTCCACCGTACCATTGATGCCTTGAAAAAAGTAGGTATCGTGGCGGAGTTAACGCCCACCGCGGCGGCCGGCCATGCCACCGAGCTGGCGCGTGAAGCCGTAGCCGCCGGAGCCGACTTAATCCTGGTGCTCGGCGGCGACGGCACCATAAATGAAGTCGCGAACGGGATGATCCCTTCGCGCGTACCTTTGGGGGTGCTCCCGGGCGGAACCGCGAATGTGCTGGCCAATGAGCTGGGCCTCGGTAACGGACTTGAACGCGCCATCGAACGGCTGGGCCACTGCGTCGAGCGGCGCATCGCGGTGGGAAAACTGTGCAGCCAGGATTGCGGATCGCGATATTTCCTGCTGATGGCCGGCGCCGGACTCGACGCCACTATCGTCACCAAAGTCCACGCCGGATTGAAAGCCCGAGCCGGGAAACTGGCCTATTGGGCGGCCGGCCTGGGCGAATTCTTCGGCACCGTGGCACAGTTTCACGCTCACATCGGCGGCCAACAGAGCCAGCACGGCTTCGTGCTGGTATCGCGCGTGCGCAACTATGGGGGCGATATGGAAATTGCCAGTGGAGCGTCGCTTTTGCGTCATGATTTTGAAGTGGTCTTATTTGAGGGGTCGAATCCACTGCGCTACGCGGCGTATATGACCGCGGTGACACTTCGCCAGGTGAAGTCCATGCCCGGCGTGCGGACGCTGCGGACTCAGCGCGTCGAATTCTCGGGCGACGCGCACTTGCAGATCGATGGCGAAAACGCTGGACGGCTACCGGCAACTCTGGAGCTGGTTCCCGATGCCCTGACGCTGCTGGTCCCGCCCGCGTATCGCTGAGCCGTTATGGATAATCTCACGCATACCCTGGTGGGACTGATGCTGGCTCGCGTTGGTCTCGAAAAAACCACGTCGCGCGGCGCCGGCATGATGATGCTGGCCGCCAACGCCCCCGATGTGGATGCGGTGGTGTGGTTCACCGGCACCATGCGCTACATCGAATACCATCGCACGTATACGCATACTCTGACCTTCCTGCCGCTGGTGGCGCTGTTGCCCATGCTGCTAGTCCGCGCCAAATTTTCCTGGCAGACCTATGTGGCGTCGGTAATAGGCGTGCTCAGCCATCTTCTGCTCGATTGGACCAACTCGTATGGCATCCCTCTGGCGCTGCCGTTCTCGGCGCATTACTTCCGTTTAGATATCGCCAACATCGCCGATTTGTGGATCTGGGTAATCCTGCTGGGAGCGGTTGCGGCGACCGCGCTCTCACGTCTGGTGAGCCGCGAGATCGGCGAAACCAAAAGCACCGGCGCCCGGCGCGGTTGGGCCTGGGTCGCTCTGGCCTTCCTGCTGGCATACGAGGGGACCCGCGTAGTAACCCACGCCCGCGCTATAGCGATCATGTCCGCGCGACTGTACGAAGGCGCGCCGCCGCTGAGCGTCACGGCGCTGCCCAACTCTTTCAATCCGCTAACCTGGCGAGGCGTGGTCGAAGGCGTGGACTTCGCGCTGATCGTGCCGGTGGATATCTCAGGCGAATACGATCCCCGCGCCGGACGTATTTATCGGTCTCCCGCGCCCGTGCCCGGAATGGAAGCCGCGCTGCGCACCCACGCCTTCGCGGTATTCAGCCGCTGGTCCCAATTGCCCTTCTGGCGAGTGACCCCGGTGGACGGCGGGCTGCGCGTGGATTTAATCGACCTGCGCTTCGGCAATCCAGACCGGCCGGGCTTTGCCGGCGTCTCCGCCACTGTCGATCGCAGCGGAAACGTACTGCGTTCAGGATTCGGAATCTAATGCGCCGGGGCGAGCTTAGCGGTGGCTGGAACGGGAGACGACGCAATCCTCGATAATGGCCGAGGCTGTGGCCTCTGCATCTACCCGCAGATTCCCGGCGGCGTAGGCGCGCATCAGCGCCTCCATCTTGGCTTGCCGCTCCGGCGAATCCGCCACCAGCGAGCGTAAGTTGCGCACCAGTTCGGCGAGATCCGCTTCGTAAACGCCTACCCGCGGGGCCCGCGCTGTGGCGGACGAGGAGCCCAAAGAAGAGCGCTTGGGTTCGTTGACGTTCATGCTGCCTCCGTGGGCCTAACCACCGTGAGACCAGTATCGGCCAAATCCGCGGGAATGTGAACCCGCAAATCACTTTGGGAGGCTAGGTTCATACCTAGCCATTGTACTCCCGCGGACTACTGGGGGTAACACCTCCAGCTTTACTGCCCCCTTGGTTCCGAGTATAATCGGCTGCGAAACAGGAGCAAAAGAACCATGTCGATCCGCAAGATCATCCGCATTGCGATTGTCTCAGCGGCTCTCGCCGGCATTGCGTCTGCACAGGACCAGGCGCCTGCCGTGAAACCCGATTCACCAGCGGTACAAGCGCTGCTCGAAAAAGCCAAGAAGACCGCAGGCGCCATGTGGGCCGACGAAGAGCACTTTTTCTGTGAGGCGCCGCGCCCCAATAGCCCGAACGATCCGGTGATTGCCCCTACCAAGATCTTTGACAACGTCTATGTGATCGGTAATGCCGGGACCGCTGTATATGTTGTCCGAACTCCGGATGGCCTGCTGATGATCGATTCCTTGGGCGCCAATCAGGTAGACACCCAGCTTTTGCCGGGATTTCGCGCGCTGGGTTTGGACCCGGCGACGGTGAAGGTCATCCTCATCGGCCACGGTCATGCGGACCACTTTGGCGGATCGCCGTACATGCAGGAGCATTACGGTTCCAAGGTATACGTCTCGGCAGCGGATTGGAACCTCATGGAAAATCCTCCGGCGGGACGCGGCGGCAAGAAGGGTCCGCCCGCGGTGCTGCCGAAGCACGACCAGGTAGTCACCGAAGGGCAGCCGGTGATTCTCGGCGACATACAGGTCATCCCGGTTTCGATCCCCGGACACACACCCGGATCGATGGGCTATATCTTCCCGGTGAAAGATAACGGCAAGACCCACATGGCCGCGATCTATGCTGGAACCATCCTGACTCCGGGGCCGATATCGGATGCTGGCTTAGACACCTATCTGAAGTCCATCGCGCACTTTAAGGAGGAGACCAAAAAAGCGAAGGTCGACGTGGAAATCCAAAATCATCCGCTGATGGACCCGATCCAGCCCAAGCTTGACAAGCTGGCCGCCCGCAAAAAGGGTGCCCCTAATCCGTTTGTGGTCGGGCAGGCGAATTATCAGAAGTTTCTGGATGTGATGTCGCTGTGCACGGAAGTCAATATCGCCCGCCGCAAGTAGCCGTCTAAGACTATTTCCAGGCGTCGATCGCATTCCTCTGCAACGAGCCCGCCGCGAGGTCCAGCAACTCGAGCCGAATGCCGTTGGGATCGACCACATTGGTAAGGGGCGCCTTGCTGGCGCCGGTTCGAGGGTCGTCGACCTTGACGCCCCGCTGGCGCAGAGCGGCGACGGTGCCGTTCAAATCATCCACCCAGATACCGACATGACTGAGTCCCACCGGGCGTTCCGCCGTGGCGGGCGCTAACTCCAGGAAGGTGTCGCGATTGATCTGCAGATACGTGATGGCCGGCTTCCCATCTTTGTCTTTGAGCGAAAACGCTTCGCGGAAACCCATGGTTTTGGTGTAAAAGTTCATCGACTCATCGAAATTCCTGACATACATGCCCACGTGATTCAGCCGCAAGCCTTTGGCCGCTTGCGGCTGCCCCGCACTGGGCTGCATCACAAAAATCCCCAACCCGATTCCCGCTGCAAGCAGCGCAAAAGCACGCAAAATATTCATCTGAACCTCCTTGTTTCGCTCGCCTACTTGGTCTTTGAAGCGGCCGACGATCGGTCCGCGGCCGAAATGACGTAGCTCCTCCTTCCTTCTGACGCAACGGGACTGCCCGTCAATCTTTCGCTCGATATCTTGAGATCGAGAGTTTGCGGGCGAAGTCGATCATTGCGTCGGCGACCGCACGCGGATCCTCCACAATGACGGCGTGAGATGCCCCGTGGATCAACACTACCGAAACCCGGCCGGGGCCGAATTCCTTCACCAGTTCGTCCGCGGTCGAGCGCGGCCGGTAGGGATCGAATTCGGCCTGCAAGTCCAGCAGCGGGACGTTACCAGCGGACCAGTATTGTTGTTGCGGCGTGGCGTCGCGCGCGATTTCTTCGGCGCGCTGCACGTTGGCGTGGAATCCGGTCAGCCAAATCCGCGGGTCATGGCCCGGTGCGAAAAATACCTTTTGCAGATATTGGAGGCGCTCCGCTTCCGGCTGCTTGGAATCGGTAGCGATGGCCAGCCACCGCCGCACCTCGGGGTCTATATTTTTTCGCGCGGCCGCGATCAGCGCCACTCCGCGCACCAGCTTCGGGAAATCCACCGCCGTCATCTTGGCTACGAAATGCCCGTAAGCGTGCCCCGCCACTATCGCCGGCCCGGCATGTTCATGCTCAATCGCGGCGGCCACATCGCGCGCGAAATCATGCAGCGTCAGGTTCTCCATGGGACCGCTACTGCGCCCATAGCCGCGCGGCTGCGGACGCAGAACTCGAAATCCCGCCTCCGCGATGCGCGCTGCGATCGGATCGAATTCCTCGGAATCGCGGCCGAGCGACGGCAGCAGCACCACCAGCGGCCCGCGCCCTTCCGCGATAACTTCGATAGTGACATTCTCCCGCCGAATGACTTCCCGCGTGCGTGCCGGCGCCGCTAACAAGGCACTCGCACCCAAGAGCGCGATGAGCGAAAGAAATCGAGGATGGAGCTGCGCGACAAAAGGCATTCCTGTAGTCTACTTCCCGCGAATCTGCAGCGCCAGACAGTCAACCGCGGAATCCATACCCCGGCGAGCGCCCTCTTGCCTGACACGCTAAAATTAAAAAGTAGTTTTAAGCGGTTCAGGCTGGCGTAGCTCAGTTGGTAGAGCATCTGATTTGTAATCAGAGGGTCGGGGGTTCAACTCCCTCCGCCAGCTCCATTCCCCCGGTAGCATAGTCCCCTCTCATATTGATCTATTGAGACTGGAGATCGGGTCGATAACCTATGCAAGTATGCGCCGAATCGTGCCCTTATGCTGAGCCTCGCTCTTTTCACGCCCGACGCCGATGCGGCTTACGTCATCGATCAATTGGCCGCTGAGTCCAACCAGTTCAACATGGTCATCACAGAAACGCCCATCCCTCCGGTGGAGGCGCTCATAACATCACTCCGGCGTTTCGATCCGGAAGTGATTCTGCTGGATGTCAGCGCATGGAGCGAGCACGATCGTACCGCCGGCGATAGGAACGATGTAGTCGGACTCGCGCGGCACATTCAAGCTTCCGATCTGCGCGGGGTCGTCATTGGGTTTCGGAAGTCATGGAACCTCTGGGAGCAAGCGGAATTTGAAGCCGCCGGCGTCCGCGACCTGCTGCATCAGCCGTTCACGTCCCTGGATCTTGAAAAAACCGCTTACGAAGCTCTGCATCGCGAGCATCCCGTGACTAACCAAAATATCCTCGCGTTCCTGCCCGCCAAAGCCGGTGGAGGCTGCTCAGTGGTCACTCTCAATACCGCCGCCGCCCTCGCCAACCAGCTCCACCAGAAAGTTCTGCTGCTCGAGGCGGACCGCCGCTCGGGCGCGCTCGCTCTGATGCTCAATTTGGAGCCCGATCGGGGTCTTCCCCACGCTCTGGAAAATGCATCCTTGATGAGCGCCATCGCATGGCAGGAGCAGTACGTCGAAGCGTTTGGCATGCACATCCTGCTGGCTGAGCCGCACCATCGTGGACCCAATCCCCAGTGGGCCGATTATTACCAGCTGCTGCGCTTCGTCCACAAGCTGTACGATTTCGTTCTTGTCGATCTTCCCGAGCTGGTCAATGAAGCTTCCGCGGAGGTGGTCCGATGCGCGCGTGGCGTCTTCGTGGTCGCGACTCCGGAACTCCCTTCGCTTCACATGGCGCGTCAAAGATGCGCGGAACTTGCAACCTACCAGGTTCCCGGTGACCGCATCCACATTCTGCTCAATCGCCAGGAACGCGGTGGTCTATCGCTCGCGGATGTCGAACAGGCACTCGATCGCCCGGTCTTTGCGACTTTGCCAAACGACTACAAGCACGTTCGCGATGCCATCGCCCAATCGCGCTTGGTCGACCCCGGCAGCCGCCTCGGAGCGAGCTGTCTGGCCCTCGCTCGAACGCTCAGTGGATTGCCGAAGGCGTCGCGCATAGACCCTACTTTCGGCATCATGACTAAGCTACGGAAAGTCGCGAGCTAGCGCCACTGGCGTCAATCCGGCGGTTTAAGCGGTAGAATCATCTAAGCGGCGGGACCACTCGCGCGCAAAAGCCTTCACAATGATTCGCGCATTTTCAAGCGTGGCAGCATGAAACCAGCTTTGAACTCCCTCGGAATTATGCTGATGGTCTTCGGCTGCACTTGGATTTTGCAGGGAATCAGCATTCTGCCCGGAAGCTTCATGAGCGGACAGATACGATGGTCCATCTACGGCGGCATCGCCGTGCTCATTGGGATTGTCCTCTTAGTGGTGGCGAAGCGCCGCACTGGCGCCTGAGGCCGCTAAAATGAAAGTGCCATGCGTTATCTGGTTCGCGCGCGCGTAAAGCCCGGCAGCGAGCGCGGCCTGCTCGAAGCCATCGAAAACCAAACCCTGGGCCGGGGTTCGGTTGCCGAGGGCGAATATCTGCGCAACATGCGCGCTGCCCGGCTCTGCGCCGACCATACGGCTCGTTGGGTAGAGGTGTGCTACTGTCCCACGCCTCTTCAGGAAGAACGGCCCTATTGGGAGCGCTACTTCGAGCTGACCCGCGTTCAGGACGCCCATGATCGCCGCGAGTGCCGCGACCACAATGGAGCCGAGCCGTGGGCCTGCGAGAACTGCGATTGCACCGAGCGTCTGGAGCAGAGACTGGTAACTCTGGGCGAACCGTTCTTTGAAAAACTGCGGCGTGACGTCAAGAGCTAGGGCCGGGCTGGCTGCGCCGCTCCCGGGATCTGGTCGAGCAGTTCCTGAAACTCAGGATTGCGAATGCTGCGGGAAGATGCCCTTAGACCGGTCAGCACGCGCAACGCGATCCGGCGATCGCTTGAATCCTCGGCGGCCTTCGCTTGCAGCAGCAGCTTGGCCACGCGCTCCTTCAGCTTTGGCATACCGGCTGCATTCTTCATCCGGTCGCGGAGCTGATACAACTCCGCGGTGGTTTGCAGCTCACGCTCTTCTTCCAGACGCTCGGCCTTCAGCGCATCTTTCACGTCGGGCTGGTGTTCCATCGCGGCCGCGCGCTCGCTGAATTTGCTGACATCCTTCAATCCTTGGAAATCCACCGCGATCGACTTCAGCTCGCGCATTTTCTCCAGGCTGGTCGATTGTGCCTCCGCCCTGGCGGCGCGTTTGGCGAAGATTTCATCGAGCTCTTTCTGATCGCGGGCGCGCAGGCCGGATTTCATGGCCTGGATCTCCATCCATTCGACCCCGTCGGTCGCGAGTTCGACCGGAAGCCAAGCATGGCCGCCGTCGAACACTTCAATGCGGTGCGGGCTGTTCAGGCCGCGATCGAGCTCATGCATTTCCTGGTGATTGAAATCGTTCGTGCCGGCGCTGCCGAAGATGGGGAAGCGTACGGAATCGCGAAAGTAATCCGGGAATCCGGCGCTCGAGGCGAACACGCCCGCGATGCTATCGGAATCCAGGGCCAGCTTCATCGCTACGCGTGCGCCGCCCGACATCCCCGCCGTGTAAATGCGCTGGGGGTCCACGGGAAATCGCTGTTCGACATCCGCCGTCATGGCGTTGGCCGCATTCAAGCTGATCTCCCAGGGGCCATTGCGGGAGTTGTTGGAACCCGCAACAATGTAGCCGTATTTTTCGGCCGCCGCCTGGTAACGCTCCAGCGCTCTTCGGCCGCGCCCGCCCGCGTCAAACGCGAGAATCACGCTCCACTTCTGCAGTGGAGTGAAATGCGTTGGCAGGTACAGCGAGTAATGTTGCGAAGCGTCATCCTTACATTGCACGTCGTCGATGATCTGCCCCAGCGGCAGACTCTGCGCCGAAACTATCCAGCCTAGGATTGCAGCCAGAACCAAACAGCGCACCGATCTGCTCATGCTGATTATTAGAACACGGCTTTGTTAAAATAGGCGCACCCACCTCATGGCCATTCAAACTGAGTATGCAAACCTCGCGGTCGGCGACGGGACCTCGATGCGCGCTTACGTCGCCCGCCCCGAGGGCGCTCCCCGCGGCGGCATCATGGTCTTCCAGGAAATCTTCGGTGTCAACCAACACATCCGCGATGTCACCGGGCGTTTCGCACGGGAGGGCTACCTGGCAATCGCGCCGGAACTGTTCCATCGCACGGGGCCCGGGTTTGAAAGCGGGTACACCGACATGGGACCCGGCCGAACACACGCGCAAGCCACCACCGACGCAGGGTTGACCGCCGATATTGCCGCCACCTTCGACTGGTTCAAGACCGCCGGCGGCGGAAAGCTGCGCGTCGCTTCCATCGGATATTGCATGGGCGGCCGCGTCGCGTGCCTGGCCTCCATGACGGTGCCGCTTGCGTGCGCCGTTGCCTATTACGGCGGCGGCATCGCGCCGCATCCCTTCTATAAGGTGAACCTGACCAGCCGCTTCGCGGAAATTAAAGCGCCGGTTCTTTATTGCTGGGGCGGTCTCGACGGTTTCATTAAGCCCGAAAATGTCCATCAAGTAACCGAAGCGATGCGCGCCGCTAACAAGCCTTTTGTCAGCGCTGAATTTTCCGACGCCGACCATGGCTTCTTCTGCGACGAACGCGCCAGCTACAACGCCAACGCTGCGACCGAAGCGTGGGCACTTACCCTGGCGTATCTGGCGAACCACACGAAGTCATGACGCGCCGATGGTAAAATAGTCGGACACCCATGTCTACCACCACGGAATTTGTCAATCTGAAAGTCGACGACGGAAGCTCCATGCGCGCTTATGTGGCTCGCCCCGAAGGTGCGCCGCGCGCCGGCTTGATCGTGTTTCAGGAAATCTTCGGCATAAACTCGCATATCCGCGACGTTACCGAGCGCTTTGCTCGCGAGGGTTACCTGGCGATCGCGCCGGAGTTGTTCCACCGCTCGGGTCCGAGTTTTGAAAGCGGCTATACCGATATGGCAGCCGGCATCGGACACATGCAGCAGATGACCGATGCGGGCCTGGCCGCCGATATTCGGGCTGCCTTCGACTGGATTCAGAACGCGAGCCCCGCGAAGAAACTCTCTACCGGCTCGATCGGTTATTGCATGGGCGGCCGCGCGGCGACGCTCGCGGCCATGACGGTTCCGCTCGCGTGCGGCATTTCGTATTACGGCGGGGGCATCGCTCCCAGCCCCTTCAACCCCGGCTTGATCGGCCGCTTCAACGAAATCCAGGCGCCCATGCTGTTCTTCTGGGGCGGCCTCGACGGGTTCATCAAGCCGGAGCACGTCAAGATGGTGACCGACGGTATGCGCGCGGCCAACAAGCCTTTCGCCAGTATCGAATTCTCCGACGCCGACCACGGCTTTTTCTGCAATGAGCGCGCCAGCTATAATGCCAACGCCGCTAGCGAAGCTTGGCCGATGACGCTGGCGTATTTGAAGAACCACGCCGGCTGAGGCACTGCATTTACGATGCGCCGGCGCTCCGCGCCCGTACCGACGTTTCGGATTGCACCCACTTGCGCACGTGCTCGGTCCTGCGGCGGGCTTTCAGTTTCCGGCGCCCGTCAAGCGCAATCATCGCCAGGCAAAAAACACACACGCCGGTTGCCGCAATGAGTCCGAGCCAGAGGATAAATTGCATACTGCTTCAGCCAACGTATCACAGTGAGTGAGGGTCAGACGGGGGCACGGGCTTCGCGGGCCGCTGGTTCGAGAGTTCCTTGACCAAACCAAAGATCTTGATCTGATGCTGCTCCTCGGCGGTCACCACACTGCGGACGGAATGCCAGGGGATCATGATTTCGAGTCCCGGATCCAGAGGCGGTGAAATCCAAATGCCCGCACCGTGATTGGATTCCACCAGTTTCCCGGCGAGCGCAAAGCCGCCTGAATCTTCGCAGGCTTGTATGATCTTCTCCCAGTCCTTCTCCTGGCCTGGAACGGCCCCGGATTCCTGCAGGATGTGGAGCATTCCCTCGGACTCTAGAAAATCAGCGGCCACCCATACCAATACATGGCGGCGCGGTTCAATTATAGACATGTGAGTGAGACCTTGTACAGTATCTCATGATGAAGACTGGTTTCCGGAATCTCGCGGCGCCGCGGCTTAGGGCAGAGCGCAGGTAAAATTGGCAGCGTCATCGGGGTTGCCGCTACCCATATATTTAGCTTCCTGCGGATAGGCGCACAGCGGGCGGGTGCGATCCACTTGGCCGTTGGTCAGGTGCGCAGCCGGGATTTGTTCGGGCGCCTGTTTCTGCTCGGCCCACCGTTCGAGCGCCGTGAGCGTATCGAAGCGCGAGGTCCCCGGCCCGCCGGTGCAGTGCTGCATGCCCGGCACCATGAACAGACGATAGAACTCGCGGGTGTCGCGCAGACCGCCGCTGCGCGTACCGCTAGCCGAGGCGCCGCCAGCGCCGCCGCCATTGCCGGCTGAATCACTGGACCCATCGCTATGGAGCGCGGCGACCACGCTCTCGTAGTAATTAATGCTGTTGGTGGGCGGAATGTCGGGGTCGGACCAGCCGTGATACTGAATCAGCTTGCCGCCATTGGCACGGAAAGGACGCAGGTCGGGATCGGTGGCGTTGAACATCGCGCCCACTTTCTCTTCGGTAACTTGCAGATCATTATCGAACCCAGGCGCGGTAGTGAAATGAAAGCTGTGGAAGTCCCAATCCGGATTGTCGAAAACCATGTAGCGGAAAAAGGCATTGGTCAGCGTGGCGTGGCGGCCCTTACCGGGGCCCGTGCCGCTTAAGTAGCGCACCCAGCCGCCGGGATCGGCTTCGCCGCCGGGCATTAAGCCGGGATAGATTTGCTGGCCGTCGGCGTCTTTGAAGCCGGTCCAGATCTTCCGGATCGCGGCCACCTGGGCGGCGGTCAAGCAGTCGGGCGCGTCGCCGTTCTTGCACTGGAGCACGGCGGGATCGAAGTGGCACTTGCGGGGATCGTTGAGCACGCCGTCCCTGACACCGTCGAGCGCATCGCAGGCGGCATTCACCGCGTTACCGATAAGCGGAACTTTCGCGGCGGGAATATAACCCTCGCCATCCATCGCCAGCGCGTCCCATAAATGGCCGCCGATGTAATGGCGCGTGAAGTTATTGGCGGGATCGCCGGCGATGATGCCGTCGAAGTCCTTAGGATAGCGCTGCGCTTCGGTGAGCGCCTGCTTGCCTCCAAATGAGCACCCGTTGAAATAAGAGTGTGTGGGCGCAGCGCCATAGAAGGCCTGGACGATGGCTTTATCGGCCTGCGCCATTAGATGAATGCCGCGGTAGGCGTAGTTGATCAAGCGGTCCAAGTGGCCGAGCGCCCAGCTTCCGTCGTCGTTGGTGCTGGTGTGGCCGGTGTCGGTGCTGCCGGTCGCATAACCGCGATTGAGCGGGTCGATCATGGCGGTGAAGACGATGGAGCCCGCCATGCCGCCATTGCCGACCGCGATGTACTTGTGGTTCCATTCGGCGGGCAGCCACAGCTCGAACTTCAACTCGGGTCTGACCAGTCCCACCACGCGGCAAAAAGCCGGCACCTTTGTGGCCGGCGCGGCGGCTGGGGCAGATGGCAGACGGAACTCGCCGGCGGCGATCGACGTGGCCGATTGAATTACGACGTCGGGCAGCGCCAGCTTTACAAGGTTTTCGCAGGGCTGCTGCGCGGATAGCTTAAGCACACCAAGCGTAAGGGCGATGAGGAAGAACAACTTGTTCATGGCACGGCGCACACGAAATTCGCAGCGTCGTCGGTGCTGCCGGCGCCTTTGTATTTGGCTTCCTGCGGGAACGCGCACAGCGGGCGCGTGCGATCGATCAAACCGTTGGTGGCATGACCGGCAAGAATCACCTCCGGAGCCTTGTTCTGCTCCACCCATTGTTCGAGCGCGCCCAGCGCGTCAAAGCGCGGCGTGCCCGGCCCGCCGGTGCAATGCTGCATGCCGGGCACCATGAACAGGCGGTAGAACTCCTTGGTATCGCGCAAGGCTTCGGAGCTATTGCGGCCCATGCGGCGCACCACACTCTCGTAATAGTTAATACTGTTGGCGGGCGGGATGTCGGGATCGGACCAGCCGTGATACTGGATCAACTTGCCACCGTTGGCCCGGAACGGACGCAAATCCGGGTCGATCGCATTAAAGATGCGGCCCACCTTATCATCGACGTATTCGACGTCGCTCTCAAAACCCGGCGCCGGCGGATCGTAGCGGAAGGTGCGGAAATCCCATTGCGGGTTTTCGTAGACCACATTTTTCATGAACGGCAGACCGAGGGCACTGTGGCTGCCGCGGCCGGGAGCGGTTCCCGTGATCCACTGGGTCCAGCCGCCTGGACCCGCTTCACCGCCCGGTTCCAGGCCGGGATAAAGCTGCTGACCTACGGCGTCGCGCGGGCCGGTCCAGATCTTGCGCACTGCGGCCACTTGGGCGCCGGTCAAGCAATTGGGTTGGTCGCCGCTCTTGCATTGCAGAAGACCGGGATCGAAATGGCAGCGGCGGGGGTCGTTCAACACGCCGTCCTTCACGCCGTCGAGCACGTCGCAGGCGGCGTTGACCACATCGCCCAGCAACTGCACCTTGTGAGGCGGGAGCCACGCGTCGCCTTCGACCGCTTGTGCGATCCAGATGTGTCCGCCGGCGTAGTGGCGGGTCCACCAGTTGGCGGGATCACCCGCAATCACGCCGTCGAAGTCCGTGGGATAACGCTGCACTTCGGTGAGCGCCTGCTTGCCGCCGTAAGAGCAGCCCTGGAAAAACGAGTGGGCGGGCGGCGCGTTGTAATACGTCTTGATGATGGCCTTGCTGGCGATGGCCATTTCGTGCACGCCGCGCTGGCCGAAGTTGATGACGCGATCCATGTGGCCCAGGGCCCAGCCGCCGTCGTTGGTGTTGTTGGTAACGTGGCCGGTATCGGTGCTGCTGACAGCGTAGCCGCGATTCAAGGGGTTAAACATGGCGGTATAAACAATGTTGCCGGCGAGTCCGCCGTTGCCGACACCGATGTACCGGCGATTCCAGTGCTCCGGCAGCCAGACTTCAAAGCCAAGCTCGGGAAGAACGGTGCCCACCACGCGGCAAAATACCGGAACCGAGCGCGCGGCGACGCCGGGAGGGGCGAACATGCCGGCGGGCACCGGGGTGGCGGAGCGGACCGCGATCCCGGGCAACGAAAGATGATTCAGCTCTTCGCAGCGTTGTGATTGCGCGAGGGCAGGGAAGGCAGCCAAGGCCGAGAACACGCAGACGAGGCGGCTCAACATGCGGTTGGATTTTCGCACGGCGGAGGCGGGTGTGTCAACGTGACATGGCTGGCAGCGTTTTGCGTACAACCAAACGAACCCAAGCGGGATTTTGGCAAACCGTTCACGATTCATGCGGATTGCCCCGGCGGTACCGGGAATTGACACGCGCGATTTGGCCAGGATGCCAGACTGGAGGCGCTAATGGCGGCGCTCGGGCTACCGTGGCCGAGGAGTTGGGATGCTATGTGAACTGTCAATTTGCTTCCGGAGAAAGGATAACCGGCGAAGCAGGCGGCGACGGGCAGCCAAGGCGGATCTGCCTGTATCGCGGGGGCGATGGGTTATCGGAAGAGGCGTGATCGCGCGTCGAGGGTGGTTGCCGACTTATTCACGGTGACGTAGACTACCGATAATACGAGGTCCAGCACATTATGAAAAGAAGGCTTGAGTTGATCGGGCTCGCGCTGCCGGTAATGTTTGTGTGCGGTACGCCAATATTTGCGCACCACTCCTTCGCGGCGTTCGATATGGCCAAAGAGATCACGGTGAGCGGCGTCGTCAAAGAGTTTCAGTGGCTGAACCCGCACTCCTGGATCCAGATGAACGTAAAAGACGCCTCGGGCAATACGGTGGAATGGAGCATAGAGACGGGTTCGCCATCGAGCTTGTCCCGGCAGGGTTGGAAGCCCAGGATCCTGAAACCTGGCGATCAGATCACCGTCATCACCCACCCGCTGCGCGATGGCCGGAATGGCGGCTCGCTGGTTTCGGTGACTCTGGCGGATGGCACGCGGATTGGAGGCTCGCCAACGAACGATCCTCCGCCTCAAAACTAGAATCTGGAATGGAGAGGAGCTTAGAACGATGAATAAAATCTCCGCCGTCCTTCTTGGCGCGATATCCTTCCTGCTGTTGGGATCCGCCGCTGCGCAGACCACCATGAACTCGCCGGCGCGTCTCGAACAGCTTTCGAAGCTGCCGGACTGGAGCGGGGTGTGGCGCTTGAAAGGGTCGCCCGCCTTGCTGGATGTCGAAAACGCGCCCTCGTTCGTTCCCGGCACGCGCGATCACCCTCCGTATAACGCCGAATGGGAAGCCAAGTACAAAGAGAACCTGATCCGCGCCGAACACCAGGGCGACGCCAATTTCCCCAATCCATTGGTGGACACCCACACGCTGTATTGCGCTGCGGGCATGCCGCACCTCACCGTTACACCCTTCGACTACGAGTTCATTATCACGCCAGCCAAGACCTGGATGATCATCGACAAGGAAACCCGGCATATCTATACCGATGGCCGCAAATTTCCGCCCGAAGACGAAATGTGGCCCACGCTCAGAGGCACGTCCATCGGTCATTGGGAGGGCCAGACGCTGGTGGTGGAAACCATTTTCGTCAAGCCCGGAATCTGGGGGGACTTTACGCCCGTGACCTTCAGTGAAAAGGCACGCTTCGATGAGCGTTACCGCCAGATCGACGCCAGCACAATCGAAAATCAGGTGACCATTACCGATCCGGTCGCACTCACCAAACCGTGGACCTTCACTAAACACTACACCAAGATGAAACCCGGAACGTGGGTGGCCGAACCGGAGACGTGCGGCGGCCCGGATGACCGGAACCCGATCGTGAATGGGCGGGTTACCGTGGTTCTGCCGGCCGCCAAATGAAGGCGCTCGCGGCGCTGGCTGTGTTGGCCGTGATGGGTCGTGCGCAAACCAAGAATCAGCAGCCCCCCGACCATCCGGCGATCACGTTTCAGGGACGTGCTTATACACCGCGGTCGATCGTCGAGCGCAACATGCGCACGGAAGCGGATCAGACGGCGCAATTCCCGCCCCACAAGATCGTCGGCAACATCTACTACGTGGGAACCCGGACTCTGAGTTCGTTTCTGATCGTGACGCCGCAGGGAAATATTCTGATCGATAGCACCTACGAGCGGAATGTGCGGACGATTCAGAAGTCGGTTGCGCAACTGGGATTCAAGTTTTCAGATGTGAAGATTCTGCTGGGGAACCACGCACATGGGGATCATCAGGAGGGCGATGCGCTGGTTAAGATGTTGACTGGCGCGCGAGTGATGGCGATGGCGGAGGACGTGCCGGCGCTGCAGGCGATGAAGCCGGGCGGCAAGCAGCATCCGATCGATAAGGTGCTGCACGATGGGGAGGCGGTTGCATTGGGAGGGACGACGCTGGTGGCGCATCTGACGGCGGGTCATACGCGCGGCTGCACTACCTGGACGACGACAGCCGAGGAAGGCGGGAAGACTTACAAAGTGGTTTTCGGATGCAGCTTGCGCGCACCAACGCCGTTGACGCCGGCGATTGTTGCCGAGTTCAATCGAACGTTCAAAGCGCTGCGCGTACTGCCGTGCGACGTGCCGCTAGGAGACCATCCGGCGGAGTACGGGATGGAAGAGAAGTACGCGAAGTTAAAGTCGGGCGGGCCGAACCCGTTCGTTGACCCCGTCAATTGCCAGCAGGAGGCTGACATGGAAGAGACCATGTTTCACGCGATCCTCAACGAGCAGCAGAAAGATGCCCGCCGGTAGCGGCGGCTAGACTTTAGCTTCGACGTCCACGCCCATGCTGCGGGCGGTGCCTTTGACGGAGTTCATGGCGGCTTCGACGGTGAAACAGTTGAGGTCGGGCATCTTGATCTTGGCGATCTCTTCGACTTGCTTCAGCGTGATCTTGCCGACGCGGTTCTTATTGGGCTCCGCTGAACCTTTGGCAATGCCGACGGCGCGTTTGATGAGCACCGGCACCGGCGGGGTCTTGGTGATGAAGGTGAAGGAGCGATCGGAAAAGATGGTGATCACCACCGGGATGATCAAGCCTTCCTGGTCCTTGGCCGACGTTTTGGCGTTGAAGGCCTTGCAGAACTCCATGATGTTGACGCCCTGCGGGCCAAGAGCGGTTCCGACCGGCGGCGCGGGCGTGGCTTTGCCGGCCGGGATCTGCAATTTTACGTTGGCGGTTATTTTCTTTGCCATTTTAAACTCCTGATGACCGCTTCCTTAGGGCCGCGGCGCTTAAGCTTTTTCTACCTGCAAGAAATCTAATTCGACTGGAGTGGACCGGCCAAAAATTGTAACCATGACACGCAGGGTGTTGCGCTCCGGGTTGACCTCGTCCACTTTGCCCGAGAAGTTGGCGAAGGGGCCTTCGATGATGCGCACGTTTTCGTTCTTCTCAAAGCTGAGCTTGGGCCGCGGACGCTCGGCCGAAGTGGCCTGGCGGTAAAGCACCGAATTCACTTCGTCGGCGGTCAGCGGGACCGGCTTTTCGCCGCCGCCTACAAAGCCCGTGACGCGTGGGGTGGCCTTGACGGCGTGCCACAACTCGTCGTTCATTTCCATTTCCACCAGCACGTAGCCGGGATAGAGCATCCGCTTACTGGTGACTTTTTTACCGTTGCGGAGTTCCACCACTTCCTCGGTAGGGATCAAGAGCTGGCCGATCTGGTGATCGAACCCAAAGGCCTCGGCGCGGCTGCGCAGGGAATCAGCCACTTTCTGCTCGAATCCCGAGTAGGTGTGGATGATGTACCAGTGCTTGGGCGGGGCATCATCGGTGGCTGCCTGTTCGGTGGCGACAGAGGTCTGCGAAAGGTCGGCGGCGTCCTCCGCTTCGGCGGCGGACGACGTATTGTCTTCGGGTAGCGTCTCTTCGGGCATAAGGGCCGGCCTTTACTTGGTAAACATATCGAACAACTTCTGGATGAGGCGGCCGCACAGAGTGTCTACCACCGCAAAATAGGCCGCAAACGCGAATACCGCGAAGATCACCACAGCGGTGGTGGCCCGGACCTGCTTCCAAGTCGGCCAGGTCACGCGCTTCATTTCGAGCTGGAGTTCCTCGTAATAATCCTTGGTGCGCGTGGGCCAACTGGCGGCCCGGGTTGCGATGCTTTGCTGTTCAGCCATTTTACTTGTCCTATTACTAACCAATTCCCGTCTGGAAAGCCTGGCAGGGGCAGAGGGATTTGAACCCCCAAAGGCGGTTTTGGAGACCGCTGGTTTACCGTTAGCCTATGCCCCTGCAAATGGTGGCCAAGGGCCAGCAACCCCAGTGTAACACCTGGCGTAACACTTGCCGGACTCGGCTACTTAATCTCCTTGTGCGGATGATGCTTGCGGCAGAAGGGACAGAATTTCTTCATCTCCAGCCGTTCCGTCGTGGTCTTTTTGTTCTTCATGCCGGTGTAGTTTTTACGCTTGCACTCGGTGCATTGAAATGTGATATTTTCGCGCGCCATGTTTGCTCAAACCTCGCTTGCTTAACCTACTCGATAATCTCGCTGACGGTGCCGGCGCCGACCGTGCGTCCGCCCTCGCGGATCGCGAAGCGCAGGCCTTTATCCATGGCGATGGGCGTGATCAGCTCGATTTCAAGCTGCACGTTGTCGCCCGGCATCACCATCTCCATGCCGGCAGGCAACTGCGCCACGCCGGTCACATCCGTGGTGCGGAAGTAAAACTGCGGACGATAGCCCTTAAAGAACGGCGTGTGCCGGCCGCCT